>Ga0123353_10002704_pt1 | contig 22119 bp, 17 predicted proteins | sample TergutLab28metaG_3_FD_92763 | JGI IMG/M metagenome (GOLD analysis project Ga0123353, IMG submission 92763) | Labiotermes labralis P3 segment gut microbial communities from Petit-Saut dam, French Guiana - Lab288 P3 | ecosystem: Host-associated > Arthropoda: Insects > Digestive system > Gut ... | reverse complement strand
TTTTAGAACGGCAGGAGTTCCGAACCTTTCAGCAAAGAACGACAAGAAGCAACACCATCAAAGAGATGGGGTACGCTATGTTAACGTCAAGAAGAATTTCTCTCTGTTGCACGAGAGAGCCATGCGCAAGATGCGCAAGACAATGACAAGGGGATCACCCTCCCACCGAAACTCTGCAAGTTTCCGAGCATAGCGCCCCCTTTCGGAAAGCGCACGCGTCCTCGGAAAATCATTAACTCCCAAACCGGCAAGCCGGGTGCAACTTGGAAGCCAACACGTTAAAAACTTGCGAACTAAATTAAAAAGTACCGGACGGTATGCGGGCAACGCACTGCCACCGTCTAAATTGTAACTTGTTCGGAGTGTCGGCACAATCCGGGGGGAGTCTTTTGTCAAAATAGCAACAACCGGCAAAAATGGACTACCCGGCGAGCCTTCGCCGCCGGCCGAAGCGGGAAAACGGGACAAAAAAACGAATAGGGAGGAGCCGCTTACGACCAATCAGAGTTTTCAATGCGGTGGGACGCATTGAAAACTCTTATCTATTTTCGCGCTTTTCGCATTGAAAATACAGGCGGGAACGTCGAAATGTACGCAATGTTGTTGCTACAGTCTCGGATTCGGGGACTTTTGGCTCGCGGCTATCCACTATTTCGTTTCCGCAACAGGTTCTTTTTAATGGGCTGCAACACCTGTTCGGCAACGAACGTCGTCTCTGAAATCAACGACGCAATTCTGTTACCAAAAAAGGAGTGAGCCGCCAAACAAGGGATCGCCACCACCAATCCCTGAACGGTAGTGATTAACGCCAGATAAATCCCGCCAGCAAGTTCGGAAGCACGACCATACCCGGACGAATCGGCAATTTGCTGAAACGCAATGACCATTCCGACCACCGTGCCGAGCAGTCCCAGCATCGGGGCAATGTTACCGATCACCTGAAGATACTCGACTTTCCGGTACAGCCGGGACGCTTGTTCCTCCGTCGCATCCTCCGCCGATTTTTCGATTGATTCCCAGCCGAATTCGTACTGCGTCATCCCGGCATACAAAATTTGCGCCAATGCACTCGGGTCCTTTTGACATTTCTGCATCGCCACGGCTGCCTGGTTCTGCACCAGTAATTTCAGCACTTCGTCGGCAAAACCCGGCGGCATCAACATGGATCGCCGAATCGAAAGACCGTACTCAATCATCAACGCCACAGCGACCAACGACAACAGAATGATGATAAACCCAATGATCCCGCTTTGCTGAATGAGATACCAAAACGAAACGTTCTGCTTGACTGCTGCCGGGAGGTTCCCGCCATCCGGCTCTGGAACCGGTACTCCTACATCTCTTACGTCTTCATGGACGCGCACCACCTCCGCGACAGCCTCGTTAAGACCATCAAGATTAAGAACACCCTCCGCCGGTTGAGCATAAACAACCGCAACGGCGGCGAGGCAACAGAGCAGTGTGGAAACAAAAAGCCGTCCCATTAACCCATTTGACAAAGTTCAATGACCACCCCCTCGTGTTCGATGAAGGCGATCCGAAGACCTGGCATCGGGGACATTGGGGCAAGCAAAATCTTGTATCCCTTGATGGCAGCATCAAGGTCATCCACCTGAAATGCGGCATGTATCTTTGTTTGGATCGCTTTATCCATTGGGCTGCCCGGGTCGAATTGCAGCCATTCGATCCCAAAAGGATCAGTAGCGGGATCGGTCACGTGAACGCCGAGTTCGGCAATGTGTCCCGCCCATTTTTTTTCTTGCGTCGTCGGTACGCCTGTGTGAAGGTATTTCATCGATGGTGACTGGTCTGAAAAAGTGTCATTTCACAGAGTCTAACCGATTGTTCCGGCATCGTCAACCGTGCGCTCTCCCTTGCAACTTCTGCAATCGCCTCTCATACTTTCTTTACAAATTCCGACTGTGATACCTTGGCATGACCCTTTCGAGCGTTTGGATGATTTTGTCCAACTGCGTTTTCGTGAGGCAAGCCTGTTCGAAGTGTGGTTGCGAATTGAAGACATCGCGTCCCCCTTCCTCGTCGGGTTGTTCCATCTCCGTTGCATCGGTACGTGTTGAAATCACCTCGTTTCGCAGTGCCGAGAGCCATTCCGGCATTTCAAAGCCGACTCCCATCGGGTTCTTGGCAAAATTTTCGATTTGAACGTACAGTTCCTCAAATGCTTCTTTGGGTTCATCCTTTTGTGCCTGCCGGATCGCCTTCGGGACGAGTCCGCACATCCGGTCAATTTGCAGCGGACGCACAAAACGTTCTTGCAGTCGCTCATGAATACTCGGCAGCCACATTCCATATTTTTCGCAGAGCCGCTGATATTGCCGGAGATGTTTTTCCGCTGCGTTGATCGTCTTCTTGCCCACCGCCTGCTCCCACAGTTTTGCCGCCTCCTCGCAAGCCGAACGGATCAGTGAATCATGCACCCAATACATCGGTTTCATGTACCACGCAATCCGCTCATATTTGACTTGCACACGGAGCATATCCAGCAGCATATAAAGTTTTTCCCCATGATCCGAGTGCGTCGTCGTGCTATTGTAATCGACATACTCCGAATAATTTTCGGCAATCGACTCCAGAATAATTTCGAGCTTGTTTGCTGCCGCCGGTTTGCTGATGCGCCTTTTTTCGAGGTCTTCCAGCAGTTTCGCCGCCATCTCCACTTCACCCTCTTCTTTTTGTATTTTGAGAAGTGCTTGCAGATAATTGCCGACCCCCTGATGCAAAATGGCACGAATATTCCCAAAGCCCATGTGCTGCTGCACAAAAATATCATGACCGTAACGTTGAATGAACAACTTCAACTCATTCCAATAATCGTCGTCGGCAATCCCTTCAACGGGGGAAATGCGGATTTGCTTGCTGTGGGCAATCCAATAATCGAGGAGCGGGTCACTGATTTGCTGCATGTAATCGACGATCGCGGCATTTTGGAGTCGCTGCTCTTTGCCCGCGTCCTGGTGCAATTTCCAAGACTTCGCCGAAGCCGCGATACACTTTGTCACCGCCCGCGATGCCGTTTCGACAAGACGATCAAACTCCGTAATCGCTCCCGGATTCACCAAGTTCTTCTCTTCCATTGTTTGGATGGTATCGAGAAGTTTGAAGAGTTCCACGATCAGTCCGAGCCGCGGAACATATTCGAGCAACCGGATAATCGCCTGCTGGACTTGTCGGCACTGCACAATTGCCGCCGCCGAACCGCCGCGCGAAGTCGGAATGTACAAAATCGTTTCCAAAGACAAGGCTTCGAGCATCGTGTTCCATACTTTTTTGACCGTTTTGAGATCACAACGAAAGATCGCTTTGTTCATCACAAAGACGGCAGTCTCCCACGACTTTCGCCCCTTCGTCTCGTCCATCGTTCCAAGATACGCTTCGAGAGTCATCTGCGTATCTCGAACTTCGACGTGCGACCAGATAATTCGGTCAAGTAGGATTTCCTTGACACCCCGATGCCGGTCATATTCCATCAGCGAGTCGGCAGTCCCACGCGGCGGCGGCACGGTGTAGTCCGAGACCTGTTGCAGCAGCGAATCCAGTCCATTGCCATAAGTGACAATCTGAGAACGCCAAAAACTGACGTTCTGTTCGATTTCCGCAAGAATTTCCGGTGTCAGTTCATCGGTTTCATTTTTGACGAACGCCGTTTGCCAATCGGAATCCTTCGGCACGAGGACAAATCCCGCCAGCCGTTCCGAAACGAATTTCCAGAGTTTCGACATCGTGGAAATGAAGAGCAAGCGGTCGCCAATGCGTTCCATTTCATCGGCAATGGCAAGGTCTTCGCCGCTATTGTTGAAGCTCCCCCCTCCCGGAGGCGGCTGATCCATCAGCGAATCGTCGATGCCGTCGTCCGTCGAATCCTGAAACGTAAAACCTTCGTAAGCCGCTCCATAAAGTGAGTCAGGATCGTTTCGCCGCTTATTTTTGTGCGCGGAGGAAGGCTCGTCCACATAACCGGTGTCGAACATGTCGTCATCATCTTTTGGCTTTTCCGGTTTCTTTGGCAAATCTTTTTTGCCCTTCTTCTTTTTCTTGCCCCCCCCTCCGTCGAACCAATCGTCGTCCAGTTCAACCGTTGGGACGTACCAATAGATGTCGGCGTTTGCCTCCATCAGTTCAAAGAATTTGCGTGTGAGTTTCCAACGTTCGGCAAATGTGAGTTGCGGTGCATTCTTAATGGACTGCCGCCAAGCCGGTTTTTCCGATTCGTTTTCATTCTTGGGAGGCTTCCAGAGTTGATCCATCCATCGGATAGCAATCGCGTGAAAAGAATAATCACTCTCTGTCAGTGGAATCGTCGCCGAGTGTTCGAGCCAGTACATCATCAGATTCATCGACGCGACGGGGTCTTGCTGATCCAGCAGAGCATCCGCCAGCAGCACAAACGCCTTGGTCGTCTTGAACCGTTCGACGTGGCGACTCCAAAAAGCAACGTCTCCGGCAGAAGTCCCCGCTTTGCGCCACGCCGCCAGAGCCGTCGAAACGACTGCCGCCGATTCCCACGCTTCTTCGCCGGAAAAACTGTCGAGGTTATTGACATCCATCGTTCCGTACTGATCCCACCAGCCCGCCAAGTCGCTCATTTGGTCGGAAAGATCGGCTTGCAAATCGCCATTTCCCGATGCCGCCGCCTCCTTTTGCAAGCGGCTGTACAAGTCGAACACCTCCTCCAAAATGTTGATCATCTCGTCAATCCGGTGGTCGTGAATCGAATTCTCCACCGTATGAAACAGACTGTAGGCTCCGCCGAACCCGAGAATTGTCCACGGATCGATGAGTGCCCCGCAAGTAATCCCTCGGCGAATAAACTCTTCGATTTTCGGCAGATTCGGGGCGGCTTCGGCAAGCTCGCCTCGATCAATGAGCAGATGTGCTTCGGTAATCAGGCAGTCAATCGTGGTGAGGATTCGTGCCGATGCCACCGCAATCACGGAGGTCTGCTTATTAGCGGCTTCGGTATAACCGATGCGGGCAAAAATCCGGGCGAGGTGCATTCGCTGCAACTGATCGGCGCGACGTTTCGCCATCTGTCGGTTCAAGTCTTGCCGACATCCGCCAAAGGGCTGGAAGAGCCGCTCATGTTCCTCGCTGATCCGTTTCATCATCTTTTGCGGAATCTTGTGGAACAGTTGGTTGTAAAAACGATCCCGATAGTCCGCAATGATCGGCATCAAATCATTAAGCGAGGTTTCCGAACTGTAGGTGGAAGGGGCATCGCCACAAACTCCCGCTCCCATCAGCATCGTTCCTGCCAGAACAGCCCCCGCTTCGTAGAGCAACTCGTCCTGCGGCACATTGGCAACGTTCGACTCGCCGGTGTATGCCGTTTCCAAGCGACGATAAATACCATCGAGCGTCACTTGATGCACCACAAACCGGCGATAAAATCCCTTGTTGTCAATGTACAAAGGGTCCCACAAGCCAAAATGATAATTCGGCTTGCGGTTGACGGGATGATCGAAATCGTAAGCCCGCGAATCGAGGACCAACTCCTGGATGTTTGCAGGATCAAGACAGGCTTCGTGAAGGATTTGCGGATCGGTTTCCCGCAAAATGGCGAGTGCTTGTTCGACAATCGGTGCATATTTTCCGGCGGCGACACCGATGCCGTCGATGTAGAGCGGAATCGGCGCGACCCACTCGTGGGCGTAGGGCTGATGCTTTTCTTCCCCTTCCAGCACCGGGATCGGGCGATAGCCGATGTAGTCGTTCAGTTTTTCGATGACGGCGGGAACGATACGGGCATGTTCTGTCCACGGGGCACCTTGCTGCAAAATGGTTTCAAAGATTTTGCCGAGGAAGAAGGAATTGAAGAGGGCTTCGTCGGTTTGGTGAAAGAGCAGATCGGCGTGGAATTGCCGGTAAGCGGAAAAGAAGTGTGTCCGAACGAGGGCGAGGACGCGTCCGGCTTGGTCATCGGCGTGAAAGGCACCGGAGTTTTTCGCAAGGAGAGCGAGCTGCTGTTCGAGAAATTCGACGGCACGAACCGCGCTACAGCGGGTGTCCTTGTTGGCAAGAGCAAGTTCGCGAAACAGGGTATCGAGAGCCTGGAAAAATTTCGGATCGCGTTCGCCCGAAGAAAAGTTCAGGTATCCGAGTAGGTCTTTTACTGTTTCGGGCGGCAGTATTGCCGTTTGTTTTGAAGTCATGTCCCTCAGTGCGTTTTGGGTCGGTGTTTCACGAGACCCTTGCCCCACCATTGTAGCCGAAAACCGGTGCGGATAAAAGGGTCGGTTTGGGCGAACAAGTATTCTGTAGACCGAAGTCGGCTTGAAATTCCAGATGCCGCCATGTTAGCCCGACAACGGAGATCCGAGCCGGGCTGGCAACCCGCTCCGGGGCTATTTGTGCTGGGTCTTTCGGTATTCTGCCGGAGTAATCCCCATGTACCGCCGAAAGACGGTCGTAAAATACTGTGGTGTAGAAAACCCCAACCAACAAGTAATATCAATGGTCGCTTCGCCTTTCTGAAGCATTTGGCAGGCGAGGTTGATTTTGTGCCTTAATTGATAATCGGCAGGAGGGATGCCGATTTCATCTTTGAAACGGTGCTTGAAACGTGACTCAGAAAGTCCGACCTCCCGGGCAATGGCTCGCATCGACAGAAACTGATCGTCATTCTTTTTGATGATGTCAATCGCCAAACAGATTTCCCGACTGACGGGTGGCAACGTTCCCGTCCCGGCACTCTCGATCAAATCGAGAAGATACCGCAACAGATAACTTCGGACATTCATGCCGAGCAAGACATCGTTCGAGTCGGACTTGTTGAGTGGTTGTTTGAACGGCATTCGGTCTTCCAAAAGCGTAAAAACGTTGTCAAGCCATTTCCTTGTTTCCGGCTTGACGTGAAAGTGTCGTTTGGGCAATGGGTTGAGCAGCGTCCAAAGTTGGGCACTCTCCTCGGGCGAAAGACCCAAAAATGAATGACGCGGTCTCGGCGGTTTGATAATCATCCAGTACAGCGTTCCGCGTCCTTCTCGTTGGATGCCGGTTCCATGCCGCTCGCGAGGATAGTTGACAAGAACATCACCGCCATTGAGAAAAAACTCTTCTTTTTCGACTTGATAGAGTTGCTGTCCGCTTGCCAAGTGACAAATTTCCATCATTTCGCCATGATCGTGTGGCGGCAACGGTGTCATGGAGTGAGTATAAACATAGCATCCCAAGACTTGAACATCCCGAAACCCCAACTGTCGCAGGTCGAGAATACGTCGTTCCTTCGAGGGATCAATCAGAATCTGTTTCATGGTTCGTTCCAAGTTCGCTTGGTGTTATTTTATACTGCACACGGGGAAAAAATGCACTTTTTCGCTGAGAGGACTTGGCAGCCCCGCTCTGCGCGCCCTTAGTAGCCAAGGTGTCAAGAAAATGCGCCCTTATAGCCACTCTTGCACTGGCAATAAGGGGATAAGGGCGCGCGGGGCGTATCTGAAAATCACCTTGCCAAAAACGTGCATTTTCTTCCCGGGTGCAGCCTATTGTAACCCGGGCTTTTTTTGGTTCAACCTGTGCTTGCTGAAAAATGCTGTGCTAAGCACGAATTTGAACTATCGCAAAGACAAAATGATGTTACACTGTACCCCTCAGGAATGACCACTTTTACTTGGGAGAACCAATCATGAAAACGTTGCTGTTTCTAATGCCTCCAATGAAGAGGCATCGTCACGCATTCACTCTCGTCGAACTTCTTGTCGTCATTGCCATTATCGGTATGCTCATTGCCCTTCTGTTGCCTGCGGTTCAGGCGGCGCGCGAAGCCGCAAGACGGATGCAATGCACAAACCATCTGAAACAGTTCGGCTTGGCTATTCATAACTATCACGATACCTGTGAGCAGTTGCCGCCAGGTGCCATGGCTGAATGGGGTTGCGTCGGGTCTCCGTTGCCGGTATAAAATACTCGGCATCTGGAATTTTCAACCGACTTCAGTATACTTTTCAAATCCATGAGAACATTATCAAACCTTTTCCTGTTTCTGTTGCTTGCCAATGTCGCGTTGGCAGAGTTCGAGGTCAAACCAAACGTCGCCGGGCAGTGGCTCATTTCCGAAAATGGCAAACCGGTTGTCCAGTACAACTACGAAACGGTGCCGCTCCCCGAAGGATATTTGGACCGGTTACAGTACGGTCCGCAATATGCCGTACCGAGAAGCAATTACGTTCATCCGCTTTTCGACCTTGAAGGAAAGCCATTCACAGGGGATTGGGCAAACACGCACCCCCATCATCGCGGCATTTTTTGGGCTTGGGCGGAAGTCGGATACAAAGGGGAAATCGTCGATCTGTTCGCTCTTCAGAAGATTTTCGCTCGACCTACAGGAAAGATTGAGTCGACCGAAAAAAATGGTACGGTCTCGCTACGTGCCGAAAATATCTGGAAGTGGAAAGATGAAGAACCCATCGTTCATGAAACGGCAACGATCACGGTTCATCCGCTTTCGGCGCACGGACGAAAAATTGACATTGATCTGCGGTTTACGGGCTTAGTCGAAGAGGTTACACTAGCACGACGGGAACAAACCACCTACGGCGGCGGTCTCAACTTTCGGATGGCAAATCTGCCCGACTTCAAAAGTGAATCGTTTCAAGAACATAGCGGTGATGCCGCAAAGAATGGTACCGCTTGGGGATTCGCCACTTGGAAAGATGCCGATTCGGGCAAGACAATGGAACTGACCATCTTTGAAAAGGCGGGCAACTCCGACTACCCCGGTGAATATATGCACTACCCGACCCTCCAATTTTTCAACGCAACGTTTCCCAAAAAAGGAACCCGATTCGTCTTGAAAAAAGATGACGTGTTGACATTGCGATTTCAACTTTGGATTCACGAAGCGACCGATGACGCAGCAAGAAAAGCGGCGTGGAAGGAGTTTCAAGAAAGATAGGAACAGCATTTTATTTCGACAGGATTTACAGGATTTACAGGATTTGCGGGATTATCTTGTCAATCCTGTCTAAAAACAACAACATTTAACCACTCACAACCAACATGAAACATCTCTCATTATCTCGACGTCATTTTTTGAAGGCTTCGCTTGTTGCTGCGTCGGCGGCGGTTGCTGCGCCTGCCGTGCTTGCTCAGCGGAGTCCGAACTCGAAATTGCAAATTGCCGTTGTCGGTGTCGGTGGTCGCGGCGGAGGTAATATCGCCGAAATGGTCCGCGACACGAAAGGGGAAGAAAAACTCTTCGCCTTCTGCGATGTCCACTCGGGAACGCTGGCTGCGCAGTCCGACAGATACCAAGTCGAACACCGCTTCAAGGACTATCGGGAAATGTTTGACAAGAAGGGGAAAGAACTCGACGGCGTTCTCGTGGCATCGCTCGACCACACGCATGGCATTATTGTGTGCAGTGCGATGGAACTTGGTCTGCACTGTTATTGCGAAAAACCGCTTGCCAATTCCGTGTGGGAAACGCGGCAGATGGCGAAGTTCGCACGCGCCAAGAAACTCTGCACGCAAACGGGGACGCAAGTTCGTGCCTATCCGACAGCTCATTACTATCGTGCGCTTGAATTGATTCGTGCCGGTGCCATTGGCGATGTTGTCGAGGTGCATAACTGGAGTACAGGAACCTACGTTCCGCCGGAAGACCCCGTCGGCGAATCGCCCATCCCTGCCGCGCTTGATTACGATCTCTGGCTCGGACCGACACCCTTTCGACCGTTTCACAATTCTTGGTTGTCCTTCCACAAGTACGGATACTGGCATTCCGGTCTCGGCTGGATTACCGGAATGGGACCGCACACGATTGATTTGATTTGGACGGCATTGGATTTGTCCCCGCCGACGATGATTGAAATCGATGGTCCCAAGCCGCCGCACCCACTTTACAATCGCGACCATCAGCATGTCACATTTACGCATCCGCAAAAGAATGGTCAAACGCTCAAAGTGCATTGGTACGATGGCGACAGACGACCGCAAGGCATTGCCGCAGAGTTGATGGATCCGAACCCAGGATCGGGTGTCCTGTTCGTTGGTAAAAACGGTTCGCTCCAGGTTCATTATGGTTATCACACACTGTTTCCCAAAGAGAAGTTCGCGGGTTTTCAGCCGCCTGCGCAAGTCTATCCACCGACCGTGGGACACCAGCAGCAGTGGATCAATGCGATCAAAGCGAACAAGCCGGAAATGTGCGAGTGCCATTTCGAGTACGCCGCACCCTACATGGAGGCGATTGCCGTCGCCGCCAACATGCACCGCGAAGCCGTGGACAAAGTCACGTGGAACCCGGTGACAATGAAAACCGATTCGGATGTCGTCAACCAACATATCAAACCGGAATTCCGCAGCGGCTGGCGTTTTCCGACGTGCGATTGATGCGAGAGTCGGGTCAGGCGATAGGCTTCACCCCTCGCGCAAACGCCCTCCGTTGTTGCGCAAACCTATACTACTCGGCAATACGTTCATCGTTTCACTTTGCTGATTTTTGCGTACCTTGCGTCCTTTGCGGTTTAAGATTTTTTACCGCAAAGACGCAGAGAGTGCAAAGAGAAAAGGTACTTTATTGACGGGTTAGACCCGACGCGGGTCATTTTTCGGCGACGCCCTCGTCCAGCCATCCTCCGTTGTCGGGCTAAAAGATTCGGTTTCCGGTCTTTTCCACCGGCTTCGGTATACAGTATAATCACAGGATGTTCAATCGGCTTCCGTTGAACAATACTTTTTTAACCACTGATGAAAAAGGTACAAATGACCAAGACACACAGACGTGATTTTCTCAAAACGAGCGGTATCCTTGCCGGAGCCGCTCTTGCTGCCCCGATCATGTCGCAACGAGTGCATGCTACGGGGAGCGATGTTCTCAAGATCGGACTCATTGGTTGCGGCGGACGCGGACTTGGAGCCGCTCTGGACCTCCTCACGGTCGATCCACACAGCGAACTTTACGCCGTCGCCGATGTCTTTGCGGGACGGCTACAAGGCATTACAGGACTTCGTGAACAAATGGGAGCGAGAGTCACCGTCACGCCGGAACGCAGTTTTGCAGGATTCGACGCTTATAAAAAACTCCTCGCCACGGAAGTTGATGTCGTGCTGATTGCACTGCCGACTTATTTTCATCCGCATTATGTCAAAGCGAGCATCGACGCGGGCAAACATACGTTTTGCGAAAAGACCCACGCCGTGGACAGTCCCGGTGTCCGAATGGTACTTGAAGCGGCGGCTCTTGCCAAGGAAAAAAATCTTTCGCTCGTTTCCGGTCTCTGCTGGCGGTATGATGTCGGAGCGGGGGAAACCATGAAAAGAGTTCACGACGGCGACATCGGAGAGATCATTTCGCTGGAAGAAACCTGCAATACAGGAAGTTTGCGAAACAGAGAACGAGAATCGGGACAGACCGAAATGCAGTACCAAATTAGCGACTGGTTCAACTTCACTTGGCTTTCCGCCGATTTGATCGGGTTGAATCTCGTCCATCACCTCGACAAAGCCTCTTGGGCAATGAAGGAAGAAACGCCGATTTCGTGTTGGGGCACCGGCGGACGGCAAGCGAGAATCACGCCGGAGTTTGGTCAAGTCTGGGATCATCACGCCATTGTGTTCGAATACGCCAATGGAGTGCGTCTCCATGCGTATTGCCGCCAACAGAACGGAGCGCAGCCTGATGTGAGCGACCGGTATTACGGAACAAAAGGAATGTGCGATCTCATGAAATATCGATTGGACGCAATGGATAAAAACCGCACTCCATTATGGAGATTTTCGGGACAATCGTCAAGCCGATTCCAAATGGAACAGAAAGCACTGATCGATTCCATACGCTCCGGCAACCCGATCAATAATGGACAGTATATGGCTCATTCCTCGTTGATGGCTCTCATGGCAATGTGGGCTTGTTACACGGGCACCTCGATCAGTTGGAATGATGCGATGAACTCAAAACACATTTTCGGACCGGCATCACCGGACGAAATCACTTGGGAGATGACCCCCCCAGTTGTTCCCGATGCCCACGGACATTATCCCGGTTTCACTCCCGGCATCACCACATTTCCGATGGAATGAACGATCCTTTAACCACTAATCCTGAGTATGTACGGAATTTTAATCAACGGTGCCGGTTGGGTGGCACGACAACATGCGGCAGCGTATCGCCATCGATCTGATTGCCGAATCGTGGCGATCAACGATATTTCCCGCGAGCGAGCCACGCGATTGGCGGAAGAACTCGGTCTCGGCAGTGCCGGTCTCGATGGTGTCGGCATTTACGACGATCTCGTGGCAGCACTGCGGCATGACGGACTTGATGCCGTGTCGGTGTGTACGCCACAACATGTTCATTGCGAACAGGTGATCCAAATCGCGGCGGCGGGAAAACACATCGTCATCGAAAAACCGGCGGCAACAACTCTCGACGAATTGCGGCAAATGCAAAACGCCGTCCGTTCGGCAAAGGTCAAGACGGTCGTGAGTTTCGTGCTTCGCTGGAATCCGCTACTCGTCCAACTCAAAAAGATGCTTGTCGACAATGTGTTTGGCAATCCATACTATGTCGAAGTGGACTACATGAGTTACAACGGCAGTTGGTGGGGGGGCTGGAACGACGCACGCACGTTGAAACAAGGTGTGAGTGCGTCGCTTGTTGCTGGTTGCCACGCCATTGATGCGGCGCGTTGGCTCGCCACCACGGAGGCGGGCAAAGCGGCGATCCCCGTCGAAGTCTATGCCACAAGCGGCGGCTTTCGCAAAGGGAAAACGCGCGAGTATAATCCGATTGCCAATACGTGGATCGACAACGCTCCGCCGATGGAATACGACGGTCTTGAAATTATTCTCGTCAAATTCGATAACGACGTTCAAGCGAAGATTTGCGTCAACGCCGAATGTGTGATGCCGTATCGTTTTCCGATACGCATTTTCGGCGACCGGGGAACCGCCGTCGATAACAAAATCTGGTCGGAATCGTTTGCGAGCCAAAACGACTGGGTTGAAATTCCGACGATTTGTCCCGATTCCAGTAATGTTTCGCATCATCCCTTTCAAGCGGAGATCGACCATTTCATCGATTGCATTGCCAACGATGTCGGGTCCCATTGCAACTTGGACGACGCCGTACGAAGCCACGAAATCGTATTCGCCGCTTTGGAATGTTACAAGAAACGCTGTCCGATTGAACTCCCTTTGCAATAATTTTTTTGCGCAATCTTACGATTGCGGCTCTGATATTCATGATGAACGGCTTTGAACGAATCAGCCGCGCTCTTGCGTGGCAGCCCACTGATCGGGTTCCGATCATGTTGCACAACTTCATGCCTGCGGCGCGGGAAGCCGGGATGACGATGCGGGAATTCCGCCGCAAGCCGGAAAACATCGCACGTGCTTTTGTGGAAGCGTCGCGGAAATACGAACTCGACGGAATACTCACCGATGTCGATACCGCTTTGGAAGCATCCGCAATGGGAGCCAAAACAGAGTTTCCCGACGATTTGCCCGCGAAGGTGGTGGCACCGATTTCCGAACATCTTGAAGAAGTCATCGACAGCATTGATCCCGAAAAACTCAAAAGCGACGAGCGCATTCAAATTTATCTGGAAGCAATCCGGTTGATCCGCCGGGAAATTAGCGGTGAATTATTCCTGCGAGGCAACGCCGATCAGGGACCGTTTAGCCTTGCGACCGCCGTGTATGGACTCGAAAATACGATGATGGGGATGCTGGACGAGTCGAAGGCGGAGTTGTTGTTGCGTCTCATTGACCGTTGTTACGATGTGCATGTAGCGTTTCATTTGATGGTCAAAGAGGCAGGAGCGGATGCAACCAGTTTCGGCGACAGTATGGGCAGTCCCGATTTGATTTCGCCGAAACTTTTCAAAAAATTTGTCGCACCGTTCCAGCAGCGTCTTTCACAAGACTTATCGCAGAAAGGGATTAAGACGATCTGCCATGTTTGCGGCAAGACGGATGCGATTCTCGAACCCCTTGCCCAGAGTGGTTTTGCCGGGTATGAAATTGATTACAAAACGAACATTCCCAAGGCGCGACAGGCAATGAACGGCAAGTCGGTTCTTTTCGGTATTCTTGACCCGTCGGACATTTTTTGCTTCGGCACCGAACAGTCGATTGTGACGGCGACGAATGAATTGCTGGACATGTTTGCGACTGGCGGCTTGGTGATCGGAGCTGGCTGTGCCCTCCCCGCCGAAACCCCCACCGAGAATATTGCGGCTTTCGTCAAGACGGTACGAGACAGACAAGGACGATAACTCCTTCAATAGCCCCGTTTTTGGCACATGCTCCCCTCAAGCTTCGTGCTTGGAACGTGAAACGTGTGTTTCACGATACTCCGTCGGTGTACAGCCTTCGACGACACGGAATGCATGCAGTAAAGAACGAAAATTATAGAATCCCGAGGGCTCGGCAATGTTCGTGACTGGCTCGTCCGTTTGCAAAAGAATACGTTTGGCTCGTTGGAGTCGATGGTATTGGATTTCCGCCGCGATGGTTCGTTTGGTTGCCTTGCAAAAACGGACTTCGAGTGTCCGGCGGGACACGTCGGTATAACGAACAACATCATGGACATCAATGGGGCGCAGATAATTTTGGCGGATAAATTGCAACGCGCGAACGACCACGGCATCCTTGACGACCAGAAAATCCGTGGAAAGCCGAGGTGTCACCCAAAGGGGATTCATCGCAATATCTGGCGGCTGCTTCGTTTTTCCTAAAATCATATCGATCAAGGTTCCAACGGCTTCGTAACCCACCGAAACCAGATCCATGGCAATGCTCGACAACGGCGGCGATGCCAAATCGCACAAAATCTCGTCGTTGCCGACCCCGAGGATCGAAATATCATGAGGAATGTGGATTTCTTCTTCTTCGCAGAGATGCAGAATTTGATGCGCCCGGTCATCATCGCATGCCAACATCCCGACGGGCTTCGGTAAGGAATGGAGCCATTTTTTCAATTGCGTCCGCTCACGGCTCCAAGGTTGTGCTTGTTGGGTTTCCGGGTAGACAGAGCACACCCCCCCCCGCTGGCTCACCTGCTCGACGAAGGCTTGGCAACGGCGTTGCGACCACAGCATTCCGGGAGAACCGCAAAAGGCGAAATAGCGGAAACCATCGTTCCAAAGGTACTCAACACCGGTGGCAACAATTGCTTCGGCATGACTCCGAATTTCGGGCAACTCGAGTTCCTCTTTGAGATCGAGCAATTCTTGCGAAACGGGTTCCAGCGCGAGGAGCGGAAATCGATATTTTCGGAAGGCTCGCGCGAGTCCAGGAACGGACAGTCGGGACACGATACCGAAATTTCTTTCCTTGCGAAAGTCGGGTAACGCTTGTTCCACGTGTCCGGCGTGGGCTTCCAGCGTGATGGGTCCGTGCATTTGGGACCAATTGGCGGCACCACGCAACATTTCACGCCCGAGTTGCCGGGAGGTCTCCAATAACAAGATGATTTTCAGTTGTTCCTTCATGACACCTATTGAGGCTTTCGCTGGAAAGTTTTATCGACCAAAGTTGGTTGACAATTCCACAAGCCAAATGTTTTCGCCCGACAACGAGAGACCCGGAGCGGACGAGGCTGCTGAACGACTGCACGGGGGCATAACCGAAAAATGACCCACTTCGGGTCTAAGCAAAGTTTTCCCCCCTGCGGGGCGCAACGTCCATAACCCCGGCGTAATCCCCCTCGCGCCCACTCGCGCTGGCACTGCACAATCAACTGCCAGCGACCGAGACGCATTTTCGAGCGGCGACACTTTCGTAACAGGCATTCATGGCATCAATACTCTGGCGATGCCAGCGTAGGTTAATCTTCGGCGTGTTGCCGTTGCGGATGCAATCGACGAACTCGTCCACCATGCCGATCCATTCATCAAAGTAGGTATATTGAACGGTATAACGATCGTTCGGCGCACCGTTGTGGTAGACGTTCGGACCGAAACAATCTGCGGACAACACCCCCTTGTCGCCGTGCAACGTGATGTTGACCTCCATGCGCTTGGGAAAGATTTCCCAACCCGGTCCAGGAACCGTGAGTCGTTCTTCCAGCCGTGACCACGACGGATCAAGCAGGAACGTCGTGCCATCTTTCATCTTTCCGGCGACAAGAATAACGTCTTCGACTTCAATGTCGGTGCGGATGTTGGGACCCACCTCGGCACGAACAAAATCAAAGTCGCTCCCCGTGAGCCAACGGATCATATCGAAAATGTGCGGATGATCGCACAGGGCACCGCCGCGATGACGGTGATCCCCGCCTGTGAGCGGAACTCGTTTCCCGTAACTCCATTCGGGAACGCCCTGCCAAGGAAACGCCCATACCGGCGAAAGCGTAATGTTCGTCGCCTGAAACGCTTGAATCTTTCCGATGGCACCTTCCTCGATCAATTTTTTGATGCGGTAAATCACCGGATTGTAGTGCATCTCCAACTCGATTTGATAGACGATTTTCGATTCGTCGACGAGGCGAACCATTTGGTCGTATTCGCTCGGATCGAAGGTCGGAATCTTCATCGACAAGACGTGAATTCCCCGTTCCGTACAAAGTTTTGTCTGACGAAGATGCTCGCTGTTCGCCGAAGCGAGAACGACGGCTTCAATGTCGGGATGCTTGTCAAACATCTCTTCTTCATGACTGTAACAGGGAACACCATCGACACTGCGACGGAATAGTTCCCGAACATCGTCGTTCTCTCCGCAGGCGGCAACCCAATCCAGTTTCGGTGAATCCCGCAACGTTTGATAATACTTTCGCGTGTGTCCGTGGGTTAACGACAGAATGGCAATTTTGATTGGTTTCATTGGGTATACTGAGGTTGGGTTGAAATTCCTGGTGCCGAACGTTTTAGCCCGACAACGGAGACCCGAAGCGGGCGAGACGGATACACGAGGGCGTAGCCGAAAAATGACCTGCTCCGGGTCTATCGTTTGGTTCAGGATGGGAATGTTTGGTCGAGAAGGTCGAGCAAATGTTTATGCTGTGAAATGTTCGTTTCAATGCTTGCCGGTTCTTTCGCCAGTTCAAAGGCGGCACGAACGGCGGCGATTTCGTCGGTGGGCAGTCCGAACAGTTCCGCGTCGGTGTCCGTCCAAGTGCGCAAGCCCTCTTTGTCAAACAGGTAAACGGACTGCTGCGGCACATGCGTATCGACAACGCGGTCGGAAGCGACGCCGCGCCGGGCAACCAGTTCATGCCTGTCCAGCATTTCGGCACTTTCGGGAAGCGACACCCCGGCTTCGACACTCGCAATCGTCCCGTTTTCGAGCCGTGCCAGAATGTTCGAAAAACGCTCCCCGTTCGAGCAACCGAACACGGAAACAATCGGAACACCCGTGATCCACTCCAGCAAATCGAATTCACGATACACAATTTGACGCAGGTTCAACGTTCGACCGTCGCCAACGCAGGAGAATCGACAGAGAACGACATCTTCGAGCGTCTTTGATTCGACAATGCGACGTAGCTCAATGAAACGTCGTTCGCAACGCCACGGGAACAACGGAATAAAAACGTTTTCGCCGCTTTGGACGCTCCAGGATTCGTGATGGTCAGCCACGGTGTGAACACCGAGAGACCAAGAATCGGGAATCGTTACAGCGTATTTCCGAGCAAGGGCACAAAATTGCTGGTGGGGAATAGGGGAATGTGATTTCATTGTTTTAGAGCATTTTGACTCGTGGTTTGTATTTTTCGACGAATTTTGCGTTGAAGGCATCGCCGCCGGGAGCGTTAGCACTGCGCCAAACGGGTGGTTCGATGCCACGGGCAACGCATTGCTTCACCGCCTCGATTTCGAGACGATGGGCAATGTAAAAATCGACAAGGTTCGAGTTCGGCGCAATCGGCGTTTCGAATCCCGGAACCGTCACGACGCAGTCGCCGACGCGGTTGTAATCGTCAATGCACACATCGGCAAGGTCGAACAGGTTTTTGCCGCTCGGATGCCGAATAAAATGGTCGGGTGCCATCTCGTTTTGCCAATAGGAGGAACTGACGGCGACGATCTTCGCCCCGGCTTCTTTGGCTTCGAGAGCGGCATCAATTGTTGCTGCGTTGATGCCGATGTTGTGGAAAATAATCAGCAGGTCATCTTTTTGCAGATCGAAATACTTGACGATGCTCCGACCGTAATTGACGCATCGTTCCAGTTCCAGGTATTTGAGTGCTTGATTGAAAACGGACAACCCTGTTTCCATAATGGGATTGATGTTCGCCAGTCCGCCAGCACGGAAAAACATTTCCCCCATCACGAGCGTGGTGTGTCCGCCGCCGCCATAAACATGGATCAACCGGTCCGCCGCAATGGCATCCGCCATCAGACTTCCGGCTTTTTCGATATTGTCCTGCTGCTCCTGTTCGACACGACGCAGGGTTGTCAATGTCGTTTCGAGATAACCAAAGTCAACGTTGCTCATCATATTCTCTTCAAGGGACAAAGTTCAAGGCACAAAAAAAAGCGCATTTCATTCTACCCGCTCCACCGCATCAAGTCTATTACAAATTTCCGCAAAACAAGCACAATTTTGCGCAATCCCCGCGTTCGTATCCACAAAGCCAGTATCTCGACTTTTCGGCTTTATTTTCCAATTCTGGGATCTAAAAACCCTCGCCTTCCGGCGATATTTTTTGGATGTAGCCGTGATTTTAGGAACACAAAATCTGTGAACCTTTGCCAACAACGAGGCATCGTGGAACGCATTTCGTAGAGATGTAACTCTGGGTAAAATGATTTTTGTACCGGTTTTACCAAAAGATACATCCCTGCGGGATGCGTTCCACCCACAATGCCACGTTTTTTGCAGATGCTCTCCGTTCCGTATCGATTACGATTACGAATTGTACGATCACACGGCGGTCAGCGAGTTCGGGGCGACGCTCGGCGTGCGGTGGTAGGTTGGTGGTAGGTTGTCTGGATCAGGATTTACAGGATGGGAGGATTTACAGGATGAAAGGATGAGAGGATTTGCAGGATGGAGGCTTACGTGCTTCGCACGCAAGCAAAAAATCCTGTCCATCCTACAATCCTGAAAATCCTGATTCAGACATTTTTCAACGTGCCTGCACACGACCGCGTTTGCTGGCGCACCCGGAGCCACCCGGTGGCTTAAGGTCGCTTGCCGACCTTGAGAGGGTGTTCTATTTTCTGGCAAAAGTCGTATAATTTTTGGAGTAGACCTGGAGCGGGTCATTTTTCGGCTACCCCCAGGCGAACATACTCGGCATCAGGAATTGCAAACCGGCTTCAACATACCCATGGAAAAAAAGACAAGTTTATACGATTGCCACCTCGCGGCTGGCGGCAGAATGGTCCCATTTGCAGGGTATCTTCTGCCCGTACAATACGAACCGACGGGACTGATGAAAGAACACACCGCCACACGCACACAAATCGGCATGTTCGATGTGTCGCACATGGGGGAAATGTCCTACCAAGGACCGGACGCACTCAAAAATCTTAACGCACTCTTGACCAACGACTTTACCAATATGGAGGACGGTCAGGCTCGGTACAGCCTGATGCTCAACGAAAACGGCGGGATTCTCGATGATCTCATCGTTTATAAACGTGCCGACAACGATTATCTGATTGTCGTGAATGCGTCCAATCGGGAAAAAGATGGGGCGTGGATGAAACAACATCTTTTTGGCAATGCCGAGTGGCGCGATATTTCTGACGACATCTCACAAATCGCCCTTCAAGGACCGAAATCGAAAGACCTGATTGCCAAACTTTGTACCGCAGATCATATTCCACAAAAGTATTACACGGCGAAATTCCACGCAACAATTGCGGACACTCCGTGTGTTCTTTCGCGCACCGGTTACACGGGCGAGTTCGGTTATGAAATCTATTGCAACAACGATGATACTGTCACGCTTTGGAACCTCCTTCTTGAAGCGGGCAACGAATTCGGCATGACTCCGTGCGGTCTGGGAGCGCGCGACACGTTACGATTCGAGGCGGGAATGCCGCTGTATGGGCACGAAATGGACGAAAATATTACCCCCCTCGAAGCCGACCTCGGATTTGCCATAAAGTTTGCCAAGGAGGATTTTATCGGCAAGATAGCACTACAGGAACTTGGCGAACCCAAACGGAAACGAGTCGGCATCAAAATGATCGGCAAAGGCATCGCCCGCGAACAGCAAGACGTTTACCAGAATGGGCAACTCATCGGCAAAACGACCTCGGGCACCCATTGTCCGACGCTCGGCGGTGCCTACGCAATGGCACTGCTGGACAAAGAGAGAGCGACAATCGGTACACCAGTGGAAATTGATGTACGCGGCAGAAAAATTGCAGGGGAGATTGTTCCGCTGCCATTTTACAAAAGAATGTAGAATATAGAATATAGGAGTTAGGAGTTAGAATGGTGCTACCGCACCATGTGATAATAGACTTACCACACCGCATGCGACTTCTACCTCCTACCTCCTAACTCCTAACTTCTAACTCCTTTTTTAATAACACACGATGAAACTCAACAACGACTACAAGTACACCAAAAGCCACGAATGGGTGGAAATGCTCGATGGCGGACAGTGCAAAATCGGCATCTCCGATTATGCCCAGCACGAACTCGGCGACATTGTTTTTGTCAACCTGCCTTCCGAGGGGGACGCCGTTGAGAAGGGGAAACCCTTTGCCGACATTGAATCGGTGAAAGCGGTGGCGGAACTGTACAGTCCGGTTAGCGGAACGGTTTGTGCCGTCAACAACGCCGTCAGTGACGAACCGGGGCTACTCAACTCGGAACCATACGCAAGTTGGATCATTACTGCGGGCGATGTCACGGAAACGAACGAATTGTTGACCCCGGAAGAATACGAAGAATACTGCAAGATTGCCAGCGAACATTAGGACGTGTTGGTACTACCGGATTCTGGGAATAAACCGTCCAAAACAGCACTTTTGTAAGCAAGTAGGACTGCTACAATTCACTTGGGGAAATTGCCTATTTTTCCGGGTCACTTGCCCAAACCGCCCATTTTCGTTAGTACCAACACGTCCTAGGCTTTCGTTGGAAAATAATTGGTCGGTTTTTCACTTTTCCATTCAGTAGTCAGTAGTCGCATGCGGTGCGGCAATATCCCCTGCGCTTGCGACTTCTGACTACTGTCTTCTGACTACTGACTTCTGACTACTGCTCTACGGAATGGTGATTTCAAAAGGATAGTTTATTTCCGGCGAAAGCCGAATTCCTGGCGACAGCCTAAACAGACGCTTGAACCCGGCAAATCCTTTGTTATAATCATGCGGAAATGTTTGACTGTCCTGAACCACCCGTTTCTCGTTATTTCCGGTGGAAACGTTACGTTGAGTTTCCCATTGCATGGGTGCTGGCGATGATTGCGTTGCCGATCGTTGCCGTTGCGTATGTGCTCGTTCGGTTGACGTCACGGGGACCCGGTTTTTATAAACAGATTCGATTGGGCATTGACGGAAAACCATTTACGATCTACAAAATTCGGTCGATGCGAGTCGATGCCGAAACGGCGACGGGGGCAGTTTGGGCTTCTCGGAAAGACAAACGCATTACCGCGATGGGGAAAATTATTCGGCTCACGCATGTTGACGAACTTCCCCAATTATACAATGTGGTGCGGGGAGAGATGGACCTTGTGGGACCAAGACCGGAACGACCCGAGTTCGTTTCCAAATTGGAGAGACGGATTGATGGCTATGCGTATCGCCTCTATGTGAAGCCGGGGATCACGGGGCTGGCACAACTCAATCAGGAATCGGATATTGACCTGAATGATGTCCGGCGCAAATTGGTCTTTGACTTTGACTACATTGAACATGCTTCGTTCTGGTTCGACATGCGTTTGCTGTGTTGTACGGCACTCAAAGCGGTTCTCCTGTGCCGACCACCGGTATTGAAGTTTTTCCAGCTCTACCGTGAAGCGAAGCAATCCAAATGGGCACCGCTGCTCTTGCCCATCGATTATGCAACCCCCCACGACGAAGATCGACTGTCCCGAATTTTACTGGAACGGACAATGGTGTGAGAAGTCAGGAGTCAGAAGTCGCATGCGGTAAGGAACTGCCAGAGTCAAATGGTGCGGTAGCACCATTCTGACTCCTGACTCCTGTATTCTGCTCCACGGAATGCGATAAGGCTGAAAATGGC
>Ga0123353_10002703_pt1 | contig 22120 bp, 18 predicted proteins | sample TergutLab28metaG_3_FD_92763 | JGI IMG/M metagenome (GOLD analysis project Ga0123353, IMG submission 92763) | Labiotermes labralis P3 segment gut microbial communities from Petit-Saut dam, French Guiana - Lab288 P3 | ecosystem: Host-associated > Arthropoda: Insects > Digestive system > Gut ... | reverse complement strand
TGGTGCGTGGGATTTTCTCAATGAGCATTGGTGGGCACTACATACCGATAGTACTTTTTACGCTGTTCGAGATTTATATGAAGTTTGTTACGAAAATGGAGGTTTACGATGATAGTTTATCACTGAAGTTATGCTGAAATAATTATTTATGAAAAAAATCGTTTTTCTCACATTTCTGTTTTTTTTATCATGCGCTAATGATAAAAAAGCCATTGTTGTTCAATACCGCTCCTCTTCCGGTATGGAATTGTTGACTTCTGCTCTTTTCGATTCAATTGAGGTCATTGCCTTCCACGGCGAAGGAATGCCTTTGTTTGGTACAGATGTAAACGTTGCAGTAAAAAATAATAGATATTACATTGCTGATAGACAATTAGGTAAAATTCTTTTATTCGACATCACAGGAAAATATTTGAATAGCGTGGGCGAAATGGGACGGGGGCCGAATGAATATTTAGCCCTTTCGGACATGATTATTGAAGAGAATGGCGATATATCTGTCTATTCTTGTCCTGAGGGTGTTTTGCGAACTTTTGATTCACAGGGCGCTCTTTTAGAGAGTGTAACTTTTCCACACAGATCGGGACATTTTAATAGAGTTCATGGCACGTACTACCACTACTACGGGGATGGGAGTGGATTGCCATATCAGTTGTATATCACCAATAACCTCAATCAACCTATCGACTCCTGCTTGACCTCTTCCATGGTTCTGAACATGGATGACGCTCCGTTTTCCATATTTGACAATGTGCTACTTCTATGCACTTACTATGACGGTGAGGTGTATAGATTCAAGGATGGGAAAATGGATCGTGCGTATTCATTCGATTTTGGCCCGTATAAAGTTCCTATCGAATATTTTCAGTTTGGAGATATGTTTGAAGCTTTTGATTACATAGTTCCTAAGACGATTGCAGTTAAACATCGATTCTTTGAAAATCAAAAATATGCAATTTTACACGCTTCCGTTGGAAATATCGAACAAAAATGGAATCGTTTCATTTATGGACTTCTTGAGAAAACAACCATGGTCTGGGACTGGTATTATTTGAAAAATGACGACTTTATGTTTCAACTAAAATATATGGATGATTCAAATATCTATTTTTTAACCTATCCTGAATTGATAAAAATGGAAGGAGGTATAGACACCGAGGATGATGTGGTGATAATGCTCAAGTGTACATTAAAATAGTTTCCTTATCACTATCGACCGACAAAAATTCAGACCTCCAATATTATCGCAATTTACGGTGCGACCATTTCGAATCGAACAAACCTTTGGGCTGACGATAAAATATTGGAATATCTATGCGAGCATCTCAATGAAACAGAAACAGCATTCCCTGCTACCAATTTGACCTGTCAGTTCAAATTGGTGTCATCTTGATTTCCTCAGAGGTCAGGAAATCTGAATTTTGAAAAGAAATGGCGAAGGGAAAAACGTTTTTTATGTAATTACGGTGTCGTGAATGTCGCGGAAAATGTCGTATTGGTGTCGTGAATGTCGCGGAAAATGTCGTGAATCTTTGCAAATTCGCAAAAGTAGAATAGCGGAGTTGCAGTTTAAACCATCGTTGGACTGAACCGGTCAACTATGAGCGCTTTTGGGTACATGGTGTTCTGGCGCCCCCGCCACCTCTATCGCCCGGCGGGTAGAGCCGGGTGTATCGTTGAAGTCGGGGAAAATTCAGTTAGAATTTGTACGCAACTCCGATGCAAGCGCCTCCCTGCAGGAAATGGAGGTCACCAGCAGGACCTATACTTCCAAATCCACTCCACCTTACATTTGGATTCAGGTAGAGCAATATGCCTGAACTGAATTCATGTTCAAAACCAATTCCCAAACCAAGACCTAATAACATACCGGCATTATGGGTGTGCTTACTGGCATTTGCAATCCCTATCTCGCTACTCGTTCTGGCTAATACATTAACTAACAATCCTCCATTAAGATAAACCACATTTCCTAAATGAAATTTGAATTGAAGTGGAATCGTAACCAATGAAAGATTTTCGATACCCGGTCCAATCTCTGGTTCATTCTCTCCTCGATGTCGAGGCGGTGATACCGTCATGTGACTGTATGTATATTCCAAGCCTGTCCAAAAATCCCAAAATTTAGACAATGGTTTGATATAATCTACACCTGTGGTAAAGTATATGCCATCGGCTTTTCTTCCTCCGGGTGCAGGTACGCCACTAACTCCTGAACCAAGAGCAATGTGCGTTCCAAATATGTTCTTTTTGTCGTTTTAGGCGTGGACATGAACAATGGAGAAGCAAAACGCAAATAAAAGAATGATTTTTTTCATAATAAAGATGTTAAAATAAGGGGCAAAGATAGGCGATTTTTCGTAAAAATACTACCCGAAAATCAAAAAAGAGGCCGTTTAAAAAGTCATTAGACGGCCTCTTCCCTCCATTGCCCGATTATCCAAATCATAGATATCCCATAACGACCTTTAGCGTTTAAACCCTGATTGTTGCACGTCGGCATTATGTCGTTAGTCTCTAAGGTAAATCATTGCCACGGATAGGATATAGTATTTACCCGGTCAGGATGCACAAAATAAGAACTTTTTCCAAGTACTTTACCGTTCCTAAAAGCGATCACTGCCACACTAAAACTAGGTTCCAAATTATCATAACTCGTACCTGTTAGGTATGCTGTCTCAGTTCGAGACCCACCCGGCGCTATTTTATTGCCAGGGCCAGCTGATTCGCTATCCCGATATAGGTGTACCTCTTCACTGCTATTATTTCGGTAGGTTACCGTAATCAACGCATCAACTTTTGTCACTCTATCTTCCGTGACTCCCTCACACATGGACCCGGACATAATTCCTGCGAGGCAGATTGCGATTGCAACCATTTTCCCCATTTTTAAAATTTTTTTTGTCATTTTTTTATTTTTTAGTAAATTGTAATTTTGTAACACTATTTCAAAAGATTAGATTCTTGTAGCAGTAAAATCGCCTGAATTTGACGTCGTTGTACAGATTAGACAGCGCTGACTCAGTCGAGTAGGTTGCAACTTTCTTCTCTGTTTTTATTGATTCAGCCGCCTTGTCTTTTGCAAATTTTTTAATGGCTTCTGCCTCTTTTGCCTGAACAGCCGCCGGGACGCTGAAATGGCTCGTGGTAAACGTTATTATTTCTCTTTGCAAATCGTTCCAATCGGGATAGATATAGTCTATGGATTTGGTATCGGGATTATAAAACGATCCGAATATCGTGTAGATGTTTTTCTCCGTCACGGCAAAACCTGTGGGCATGGGAAAAGAGACCTTAACCAACTCTTTGAGCCACACCGTTCCCTCTTTGCCTTCGACCGTGATACTTATCGGTGAACTTAAAAGGGTAAACGCGCCCGTTTTTTTGTATGCGCTCGCCGCCTCCGACTTGCTGTCGGTAACGCTGACGGTCACATCCGTGTCGAAAGTTCCGGCAGGTATCGTAAGCTGATAGCCGTTGTTTTTTATATCGCCAACCGTGGTTGTCTTACTTGTTGTCACTTCTACGGTTATGGGCTTAATGGGGTCGGTCTTAATCTTGACATCATCCTTCTCGCAAGATGCAAATGCAAGGCAGGCTACCGTCATCATCGCCACACTCCTCGAATTTAGTCTCTTGTTATTCATAATTCTCGATTCTCATTTTAGAAATAAAATCCTAAAGATAAAGCCACACCTCCATTGTTTATGGTAAAATTGCTATTATTAACTATATTCGTTAATCCCGCATTAACGTGTGACTTCAAAAATACTTTTCCGAACTCAAAGCCTAAACCAATATTAACACCAATGTCAAGAGGATTAATATCGTCATCTCCTTTCCCCAAATCAAGATTGTCAGTTTCTTTCGTTTTTACACCGTCTATCGTTGACTCATACACTGCTTTAGCCGAAAAAGCATAACCTGCATACGGACCTGCAAAAAACAAGAATTTTGCACTTTTCCCCATCTTAATTTTAAAGGTTAAGTTCAAAGGAACTTGCACATAGTCCAAGTTTGTCATCATTTTTTCTGAATTTTTGGAATCTTCCTTTATCGTTTCTCCCGCACCTTTTTGCATATAAAGTATTTCCGGAACAATTGAGAAAAACTTAGCGATACCTAAGTCAATAACCAAACCACCACAGAGTCCATACCTGTTTGTATTTAACGACTCCATGTCTTTGTCACTAAATATAAAGTTTGAGGCATTAACTCCTGCCGTCAAACCAACCCTTACCTGCGCAAATGAAGCGCTTCCTAAAAATAGACTTGCTACTAAAATCAATAATGTTTTTTTCATAACTTTTTAATTAATAATTTATAACTTTGGCTGCAAAGTTACGCCTAACAATTTTTCCGGATTGGACAAGTCGTATAAATCTTTGGACAACTCGTGCAATTTTTGGGACAAAACGTAAATTCTTGGACAAAACGTAAATTTTTAGGACAAATCGTACAACTATTGCAGTTCGGGGGATTTTTTTTACCTTTGCAGGCCTAAACCTGTGCTTTGATGTTTAAATTTTTTCTGTTACTGAATCCTGTTTATGCCACGCTGTTTTGGGCGGTTGTTTTGAACACCGTCAAACCGCACGGCAATGAGCCGAAAACGTTTCTGGGCAAGTTTTTTGTGGTGGCGCTCTTCACCTTTATTGCTCATTTATTATATTTTATGCCCTTTCCGGAAATTTATGTCTATGTCGATTCGGTTTATTTTCTCACCCATTTGCTCGTTTTTCCACTCTATTACATTTATGTGCGGCTGTTGAGTATCGACAACGATTTTTCGTTGAAAAAGCACTACAAATACCTGCTCGTTCCATTAGTACTGTTTGTCTTTTATGCAGTGGGCGCTTCTTTGATGACCAAAACGGAGTACATTGATTTTATATACAATACATTGATTAAAAACGAAGGCGTTAAAGGTGTTTTTCTCTATCAGAAAATCGTTTATTTTGCCATTCGCGTTGCTTTTATCATTCAGGGCGTTGTCTATATGACGCTGTCGGTTATGGCTGTGAAACGCAACCAAAGGAATGTAGTCAACTTTTACTCCAACACCGAAGACGCCTCGCTCGACAAAGTGCAATGGCTCAACATAACTGTTTCTGTAACAATGACAACATGTATCATTATGGAAATTCTCGGCAAAGAAAATTTTACAGGACACGACTTTTTCCTGCTTGCGCCGTCTGCCATTCTCACCATCATGCTGTTCTGCATCGGCTGGCTCGGCAACAGTCAAAGGGCTGTGTTGTTGACAAATATAGTGGAGGAAAATGAAAACACCGCCACAGGCGAAATCCCGGATATACGCAAGCTGACAAAATCAAAAGATATTCAAGTCAAAAAACGTTTGAAAGCATTGTTTAACGAAGAACAGATTTATCTGAACAAAGACCTGACAATTTGGGACTTGGCAAGCAAACTCGGCACCAACCGCACCTATATATCGCAGATTATCAACAACGACTTCGGACTGCATTTTTCGGCTTTCGTCAATTCCTACCGCGTCCACCACGCCGAAAACCTGCAAAAATCCCGTCCCGAACTCTCGCAAGCCGACATCGCCGATTTGTCAGGCTTTGGAAGCGTGAAAAGTTGGAAACGGGCGGGAAAGGAGTCATTATGACTGCCTCGATGATTAATTGCTTTTTATACGGTGCATTAACCGCATACACATACTAAGTTCCTGTCGCCATGCGCATTGTCCACGCGGGCAACATGGGGCCAAAACTTGTTGTCGCGAATCCACGCCAAGGGATAGGCGGCTTGCTCGCGGGGATAGGGGTGGTTCCAAGTGTCGGCGCAAACCTCAGCGGCGGTGTGCGGGGCATTCTTGAGGAGGTTATCCTCCCTGTCGGCGCTTGCCTGAACACCACTTGCCTGAACACCGCTTGCCTGAACTTCTCTTGCCTGAACACCTCCCGCCTGAACACCTCCCGCGATGGCTTCGCATTCCGCTTTAATGGCTTTCATGGCTTCAACAAAGCGGTCAAGTTCTGCCGGCGACTCACTTTCGGTAGGCTCTACCATAAGGGTTTCCACTACGGGAAAGGAGAGGGTGGGGGAGTGGAATCCGTAGTCCATCAGACGTTTGGCAATATCGGTTGCATCCACGCCGTACTCTTTTCGGAAGTGACGCAAATCTATGATACATTCGTGGGCTACCCTTCCGGTGGCGCCGGTATAAAGGGTTTGATAATCATCTTTTAGTTTAACAGAGAGATAGTTGGCGTTGAGTATGGCCACTTCTGTAGCGTGCTGCAACCCCTCTGCGCCCAACATCTTAATGTAGGCGTGGGTGATGGGAAGCAACAGGGGACTTCCGTAGGGAGAGGAGGCAACCGTATTCATGAGGGCGTCTCCAAAGGGCTTAGTCGGGTGGCCATCGGTCAGAGAAGTGTTGGCCAACGAAGCATCTGTCATTGGGGCATCGGTCAATGGGGTGTCAGCCAGAGAGGGATTGGTCAGCGAGGTATCGGCCAACGAAGCATCGGTCGGCAAGGTGTTGCAACACGGAACTACCGGATGATTGGGGAGGTAGGGGGCCAGCGCTTTGGTTACGCAAATCGGCCCTAAGCCGGGGCCACCGCCGCCGTGGGGCATGGCAAATGTTTTGTGGAGGTTGAGGTGGCATACGTCTGCCCCAATGGCGCCCGGATGGGTAAGCCCCACCTGTGCGTTCATATTGGCGCCGTCCATATAGACCAATCCGCCGTTTTCGTGGATAATATCTACAATCTCCTTAATCTTTACTTCAAATACACCATGGGTCGAGGGGTAGGTAATCATCATGCAGGAGAGACGGTCGCGGTGCTCGATGGCTCTGGCGCGTAACTCTTCAACATTGATGTTTCCGTTTTCGTCGCAACTTACCAAAACCAGCTCCATGCCCGCCATGGCAGCGCTGGCAGGGTTCGTCCCGTGGGCGGAGGTGGGAATGATGGCAATGTTGCGTTGAGGCTGATTGTGTGCCAGATGGTAGGCGCGAACCACCATCAGTCCGGCGTACTCTCCGGCGGCGCCCGAATTGGGCTGTAACGAGGTGGCGTCCAATCCGGTAATAATTGCCAAGTCGCGCTCTACTTCATGGATTAACGCCATATAACCCTCTGCCTGATTAGCGGGAGCAAAGGGGTGTACGTTACTCCATTCCGCCCAACTGAGCGGGAGCATCTCGGCGGCGGCATTGAGTTTCATGGTGCAGGAGCCTAATGGAATCATCGAGTGGGTGAGGGAGAGGTCGCGGCGCTCTAACTTTTTGATGTAGCGCATCAGTTCAGTCTCAGAGTGGTAGGTGTTGAAAATCGGCTCGGTTAGGGCAGGGGAGCGGCGCAACAGCCCAACGCCTGTCAGCCCGATACCTGTCAGCCCATCGCCTGTCAGCCCGACGCCTGTCAGTCCGACGCCAGGCGTACCTTCTGCCAAATCGCCTGCTTGTCCAACACCTGCTTGTCCAACGCCTGTCAGCCCGACGCCAGGCGTACCTTCTGCCAAATCGCCCGCTTGCCCAACGCCCGCTTGTCCGACACCAGCCGTACCCTCCGCAAAATCACCCGTTTGGGAGTGGTCGCTGTGCAGAAGACTATCTTCTGCACCCTCTTGAAGCGTGACCCCAAAGAGATTGAGGATGGCTTTGGCTTCGGCGGGGTTGCTCAATTCGTCAAAAGAGATACGCACGCGCTCTGGATTGGGATAGAAGAAGTTAAATCCTGCGGCAAGCGCTTTTCCCTGTATGGCGCGGGCGTCAACATCCACAATCTCTATGGTATCGAAAAAGCTCCGCGTGCAAAGTTTGAACCCTGCATCCTCTAATTGTGCGGCCACAAAAGATGCGTGGCGGGCGGCGTGGCGGGCAATGTTGCGAACCCCCTCGCTGCCGTGGTAAATGGCAAACATCCCCGCCATGGTGGCCATCAAGGCAGAGGCGGTGCAGATATTTGAGGTGGCCTTTTCGCGCTTAATGTGCTGCTCGCGTGTCTGAAGCGCCATCCTGTACGCCTTATTGCCTAATCTATCAACTGAGATGCCAATGATGCGTCCGGGCATTTGGCGCTTGTATTCGTCGCGACACGACAAATAGCCGGTGGAGGGGCCTCCAAATCCCATCGGCAACCCAAACCGCTGTGCACTCCCCACAGCTATGTCGGCACCCCACGCAGCAGGCTCTTTCAAAAGGGCCAACGAGAGCAAATCACAGAGAGCACACACCAAAATGCCCTTGTCGTGCGCCTGAGCGCAAAAGGCAGCGTAGTCTCGAACCTCTCCGTTTGCGGCAGGATATTGCACTATGGCTCCGTAGGTTAGTTCGGAAAACGGATTGTTCTGATAATCTCCCGCCTCAACCACAATCCCCAACGCCTGAGCGCGTGTTTGTAGCACCGAGAGCGTCTGCGGGAAGATGTTTTTATCCACAAAAAAGAGATTTTTACCCCCCTTAACCGCCTCCCGAGGACGCAAGTCAAACATCATGCGCATGGCTTCTGCAGCGGCGGTGGCTTCGTCCAAGAGAGAGCAATTGGCCAATGGCAACCCCGTGAGGCTTACCACCATCGTTTGAAAGTTGAGCAGCGCCTCAAGGCGCCCCTGCGAGATTTCTGCCTGATAAGGGGTGTAAGAGGTGTACCAAGACGGGTTTTCAAAGATATTGCGCAGCAACACAGGCAACGTAGCCGTACCATATACCCCCATCCCAATCAGAGAACGAAAAGGTTTGTTCTTGGTGCTAAGTTCTTTGAGCTTAGAAAGGTACTCATGTTCGCTCAACGGTGCATCCAACGCCAAAGGTTGGGTAAGACGGATATCGGACGGCACAGTTTGCCGGATCAACTCTTCCATAGAATTGACTCCGATAGCGTGTAACATTTGGAAAATTTCGTGTGGACGGGGGCCATTGTGGCGGCGAACAAAAGAGGAGGTCATAAACGTAGATGTTAATATTTTAAATAATAGTTGGTTGCAGATTGGTTACAAAAAAAGAACAGACTGCAAAATTATGAATACTTTTTTTTCTTTCAACATTTTTACCTATTTTTGCCGATGAAATTGTAAATTAAAACATAACACTATGAACGTTTTTTCCAAAAAAGTTAAAGAGCTAAAAGAGCGTACTGCGAGGGCGGTAGAGGGTGGCGGCGCTTCGGCCATTGCCAAGCAGATTGCCATGGGAAAACTGCCCGCTCGCGAGCGCATTAACCAACTGCTCGACTCCGGCTCTTTTTATGAGTACGACCTCTTTATTGAGCATGACGCCCGCGAGTTTGGGATGGACGGTAAAGCGTTGCCCGGAGATGGCGTGGTGATTGGTACCGGAACGGTGTATGGCCGCCCGGTGGCGATTTATGCTCAGGATTTTACAGTAGCAGGCGGCTCTTTGGGTTCGATGCACGCCCGCAAGATTACCAAGATTATGGACTACGCCCTGAGGATGAGGATGCCCCTCATCGGAATCAACGATTCGGGCGGGGCGCGGATTCAGGAGGGGGTAAACTCTTTGGCGGGATACGGCGAGATTTTTTACCGCAATACGCAGGCGAGCGGTGTGATTCCGCAATTGTCGGTCATTCTGGGGCCTTGTGCCGGAGGTGCTGTATATTCCCCCGCCCTCACCGACTATGTTTTTGTGGTGGATAAGATCTCCAAAATGTTTATCACCGGCCCTGAGGTGATTAAGTCGGTTTTGGGAGAAGAGATTGATATGGAGTCGCTTGGAGGTGCACGTGTGCATAGTGAAATCACCGGAAATGCCCATTTTTTTGCCAAGACCGAAACAGAGTGCTTTGCGCAAATCAAGGAGTTGCTGTCGTATCTCCCCGCCCACAACGAAGAGAGAATGACCCCTCATAAGCGGGAAGCGCCCTCAAAGGAGTATAAAATTGATAAGATTGTGCCTGTGGAGCCTACCAAACCCTACGATGTGCGGGATGTGATACGGGCGTTGACCGACAAGTCCCAATTCCTTGAGGTTCAGGAGTTATGGGCGCCCAATATTGTGGTGGGTTTTGGACGGATAGATGGCAAGTCAATCGGCTTTATTGCCAATCAGCCCGCCGTTTTGGCAGGGGTGCTCGATTGCGATTCGTCCGATAAGGCTGCCCGCTTTGTTCGCTTTTGTGATGCGTTTAATATTCCTATGGTGACCCTCGAAGATATGCCCGGCTACCTTCCGGGTGTTGATCAGGAGCATGCAGGTGTGATTCGACATGGGGCCAAGTTGCTCTATGCGTATAGCGAAGCCACTGTGCCCAAAATCACCATCATCTTGCGCAAGGCGTATGGGGGAGGGTATATTGCCATGAACTCCAGACACCTGCGTGCCGACTTTGTCTTTGCTTGGCCTACCGCCGAAATTGCGGTGATGGGCCCCGAGGGGGCTGCCAACATCATCTTCCGCAAAGAGATACAGGAGGCCGAAAACCCTGCCGCTGTGCGCCGTCAAAAGGTGGAGGAGTATAAAGAGAAGTTTGCAAATCCATACGTGGCTGCGGCTAAGGGGTATATCGATGCGGTGATTGAGCCTAAGCAAACACGCGCCCATTTGATTCACATGCTTGAGATATCGGTGAACAAGGCGGTGAAAAGGCCCAAAAAGAAGCACGGGATACCACCTTTTTAGAGGTCGGACAAGGGAATGTGAAAGTCAGCGGTTGATAGCCTGACAGATAATTGGATGGTTTAACAATTAATAGATACATAGTTCAAAATGTTTGAAAATAAACAATATAAAGATACTCCTCACGCTTTGGAAACAGGGAGCGATGGGCAGATGGGTGCTTTGGAAACAAGGAGCGATGCGCAAATGGGTGCTTTGGAAACAAGGAGCGATGCGCAAATGGGTGCTTTGGAAACAGGGAGCGATGGGCGGATGGGTACTTCGAAAACAAGAGAAAAGCGGAATCGCTTGCTTGGGAAGGGTAAGGAGCGGATACGTAAGGAGAAGTTGGTTAAAAAGCGGAATGCTATGGAGGAAACGTCGCTCATTTATGTGCAGGTCTCTGAGGGTGGACGCAAGTATGAGACGCACATCTCCCCCAAAATGGCGCTGCGAAAGATTTGGCAAAAACCTAATCCTGAGGAGATTCGAGCAATTATTCCCGGAGTGGTGCTGTCGCTGTCGGTGCAGGTGGGTGATGCAGTGGAGTTCAATCAGGAGTTGATGGTGTTTGAAACGATGAAGATGCACAACGTGATTCGCGCTCCTTTCTCTGGAAAAGTTGTTAATATATGTATTAATCAGGGAGATAAACTTCCAAAAGGTGCGTTGATGATGGTGATTCGTTCCGATGAAGTTACCGAAGACAAACCGGATCCCGTGCCTCACGACAACCTATTTGACGATTTCGGGTAAAACGGTTACGATTTTGGGAAACGGTTACGATTTTGGGAAACGGTTACGTTTTTGGGTAAAACGGGCGAGGGAGTCGAAGCGGCGCTGAAAGAGTCCCTTACCACCTGGCACTGTCCAATTTGAGCAGGACAAAGAGCAGGATGGTAAAGGCCCACAGAGACGATCCTCCGTAGCTGATAAAGGGGAGGGGAATGCCGATCACCGGCATCAGTCCGATGGTCATGCCAATGTTCACAAAGAAGTGGACAAAGATGCACGAGGCCACACAATAGCCATAGATGCGCACAAAGTGGTCTTTTTGCCGCTCGGCGATGAGCAGAATCCGGTAGAAGAGCGCCAGAAAGAGCGCAATCACCACAAAAGAGCCCAGAAAGCCCCACTCCTCTCCAATTGTACAGAAAATGAAGTCGGTGGTCTGTTCGGGGACAAAGTTGTATTTGGTTTGCGTCCCCTTCAAAAAACCTTTTCCCAAAAAGCCTCCCGATCCAATGGCCACTTTAGATTGGGTAACATTATATCCTGCGCCCGTGGGGTCTTTTTCTACACCCAACAAAATGTTGATTCGTGTTCGTTGGTGGTCCTTTAGAAGATTGTCAAAGACATAGTCCACCGAAAAAACAACCACGATGGAGGCGCACAAGCTCAGAATGACGATCCAAAGTGCACGAAACCGCGAACGAAAGGCGTGAACGCAACCGAGCAGTACAAACGGAGTGAGGAGGATGAGAAAAAGGGTGTGGTTTTGGACAGGAAAAACCCCTTCATCGGGGAGGTAGTGCATCAGCAGGAGGTAGGAGGCGATAAAAAGTGCCATACATACCAATAGATATATCCACTTTCTTGAGATGAGTCCAAAAGCGGTGGCGCACACGAGGGAGATCATGATCAGCATATTGATCTGTTCCCAAATAATGGAGAGGGTAAAAAGCAAAAGGGAAAAAAGTCCAAAGATGAGCACCCATCCTGAGAGTCCTTCGCGGTAGAGTACCAAAAAAAAGGCGAAGAAGACCAAGGCCAAACCCGTTTCATGCTCTAAGATGATGAGCATAGGCGGAAGCAGGATAACCCCTAAAGCTTGAGCCATTCCGCTAAAGGTCTTCAATTTAAAGTCGTGGGCACACAAAAGTTTAGACAGCGCCAGCGAACAGGCGATTTTGGCAAACTCAGCAGGCTGCAACTGTACCCCCCCAAAGGAAAACCACGACTGGGACCCCTTGATTTCAACGCCAAAAAAGAGCACGGCAATAAGAGACAACATAGAAATCAAATAGATAGGCCATACAAATATGGAGTAGAACTTACTGCTTACGGATAAGCATATAATGGCTACAACCAAGGCGCTTCCTATCCAGAGGAGTTGCTTTCCGTAGCGTTGCGAGGTGTCAAAGATGTCTAAGAGTTTGGTCTCGTCGGCGTTATGGATGGAAGCAAAGATACTTGTAAATCCTATCAGAATCAGAATCAGATAGATCCCCACTGTGCCCCAGTCCATCTTTTTTAGAAAAGTTTTTGGAGTCATCAGGGATTGGCGTTAGAGATAAAGTTTGCATTTTTAATGCGATGCAAAAGATCGGGGCGGCGGGTCGGAGTACCAAGAAGGTATTTTTCAACCAACAGGGCGGCAACAGGAGCAGCCCAAGTGGCTCCAAACCCTGCATTTTCTATATAGGCTGCAATGGCAATTTGGGGATTCTCACGAGGGGCAAAACAGATAAAGACGGAGTGATCTTTCCCGTGCGGATTTTGAGCGGTGCCCGTTTTTCCGCACAGTTCAATCCCGGAAGTCCTGACTCCTTGTGCTGTTGAGTGTGCGCCACCGTTTACGGCTAAGTACATCCCCTCAATGATTGTTTCAAAGTGCTTGGCATCGACAGAGGTGTAGTGGCGATTGGTGAATGCGCTCATGTCAATAAAGGTATCTTTCACCTCCCGAACAATGTGCGGCGTTATGTAGTACCCTCTGTTTGCAATGGTTGCCGCTAAGTTGGCTAACTGAAGCGGGGTAGCGCCAATCTCCCCCTGCCCGATTGATAGAGAGATTACGGTAAGAGAGCTCCACCTGCCACGATACCTGCTGTCGTAGAAGGTGGAGGTGGGTACGATTCCGGCTTGCTCAGAAGGAAAATCGGAACCTAACTTCTCGCCAAATCCAAAGCTGCGCAGATGGTCACCCCAAACAGAGAGTGCATCCCCAATTCTTTTGTATTTTTTATTGTCCAAAATGAGTCGAAAAACGTTGCAATAGTACGCATTGCAAGACATCTGAATAGACTGTACCATGTTTGTGGGAGAGGGATGGCCGTGGCAACCGACTTTGATGTTCCCGGCGTAGTAGCCCATATTGCACCCAAAACGCGATTCGGGGGTGATCACGCCCTCTTGAAGCCCAACCAACCCGTTCACCAATTTAAATACGGAGCCGGGGGGATTGGAAGAGGACATTGTGGCGCGGTTAAACATTGGCCTTAACGGGTCGGTGGCTAAGGCGCCAAAGTGCTTATTGATGTTGGCTAACTGATTGACATGGATCCCCGGACTTGTCACTAAACACAAAATCTCTCCTGTGGCAGGCTCAATGGCCACAACACTGCCCATCATGTTGGTCATGAGCATCTCACCATACTCCTGTAAAGAGGCATCTATGGTTGAAACAATATCTTTGCCCGGAATGGCATCCACATCAAGCGCTCCGTTGTTAAAAGAGGATACGATGCGGTTGAACACATCCCGTAAGAAAACTTTTTGGCCTTTTTGCCCTTTGAGGAAGAGTTCGTAAGACTCTTCGATGCCCGTTTTACCCACATAGTCGCCCCGACGGTAGGTGGGATTGCGGCTCAGAAATGACTCATCAACTTCCGATATGTATCCCAACAGATTACCACCCAAATCTTTAGGATAGGAGCGGACGGTGCGGGGAATGCTCGAGAAGCCCGGATATTTGTAGAGTTTCTCCTGAAAAAGGGCATGCTCTGCTACGCTGGCCTGTTTGACAATTTGCACCGATTGATAACCAATTTGGTGCCGCCGCCGGTTAATGTCGTCTAACTGCTTGATTAAAAATTCTTTTGATATATTAAATATGCGGCAAAATTCAGTGGTGTCAAACGCGCTCATCTCCCTTGGCGTTACCAATATATCGTATGAAATTAAGTTATTTACAATGATTTCGTTGTTTCTGTCATAGACGATTCCGCGTGCGGGATAGACCACTTCATATTTCATGACGTTATTTACAGCGGTAGTCTTATTGGTTTCGTCGAGGATTTGTAGGTACAAAAGCCTCGAAATAAGCACAATAGACAAGAGCAAGAACGCTCCGAGGATAATATTTTTCTTTTTTACCTGAATGGCCATAAATAGTCGTATGATTTAATCGTCTGATGGTCGTATAGTCTGATGGTCTTATAGTTGGATGGTCGTATAGTTGGATGGTCAAGAGTCGGAGATGCGTCTTTGGTTGAAGAAGGTGGCGTGGATGAGGGTGATGAGGAGGGTGTTCAGGATGGTGCTGAATCCGATTCGGAGGAGGGTGAGGGCGAAGTAACTGAAGCGGAACATCTCCAATCCAAAGAGCACAGTGTGGTGAATCAGGAGGGAGGTGGCCACATAGACGATATACCAAGGGGTGCTTAGTGTGCGGGGACTTGGAATAGAAAGTTGCTCTACATCTCCTTTGGTGGTCACTATCTTTAAGATGCCCGACCTGAGAAGAGCCAGAAAGGTTGCGGCTGAAGCGTGTACGCCAATCACTCCGGTGCTGAAAAGGTCAACGCTTACCCCCATGGCAAAAGACCAGAGGAGCAACAAGAGGGTGTTGTATCCAAAGGGGAAGAGGAGGATGAAGAGAAGATATACACAGGGAGAGAGAAATGGCCCTAACTGTATGCGTTCAAAGACAAGTGTTTGAAGCAGGCAAAACAGAATCAACAATCCGGCGTTTTGTAAAAATCGTCTCATGGCTCCAAAATGATTGATTTTATCTCCTGAGCATGAAAGTTCCGGATGACATAGACATATCGCAACGTATTGAAGTTCTGGAAGAACTTAATCCTTGCCTCCAAAAAAGTACCCTGTGTAATGGTGGTGCCTGTCACCACGCCCAATGGAATACGGGGGGGAAAAATCTGAGAAAAACCGCTGGTATATACCGTGTCACCAATCGCCACCTCGCTGTTTTGGGGCATATCGGCAATCACGGCGGTATGGATGCTCTTTCCATCCCATACCAATGAGCCGGTGGCACCCCCCGGTTCAATCCTTGTGCTGATGGTGAATCGGGTGTTTAACAGAGAAATCACCCTCGAATAGCGTCTGTTTACATCCCGAACAACCCCAACTACGCCCTGATCCACAATTACTCCCATATCGGTTTGAATGCCATGGTCACTCCCCTTATTGAGAATAAGGTAGTTTTGCAGGCTGGAAGTGGTGTTTAAGATCACCTCTGCACCAATGACGGAAAATGTGGAGTCGAATGGAGAAGAATGAGTAGAAAGAGAGTGATATTTAAACAGTTCTTCGCGGAGGCGCATATTTTCCTGAGTCAACTCCCTGTTTACGGTATTCAGCGAAAAGTATCTTTCCACCACCTGCTGGCGACTCCATAGGAAATAGTGTCCGGCGTTGAGGGTGTGGACAATGGCCGCCTGTTGCGTGACGCTGTGACGTGCCATAAGGAATATAGAAACCCCCTGCAGCGTGATAAACAAAATACCCACAGCGATTTTATTCAGCCATGTTTTGTCACTGCGGCTCATAATGGAAAGATTTAACGAATCAGGAATGGGAACTTTCCAATGGTCTTTAGGGCGATTCCGGTGCCGCGGGCAACCGCATGAAGCGGCCCTTCGGAGACGTAGATGGGGATATTTATTTTGTTGAACAAACGGGTATCTAATCCGCGCAATAGCGCTCCCCCTCCGGTCAGGAAGATTCCTTTCTTCACAATATCGGCATAGAGTTCGGGCGGGGTCTGCTCCAATACGCCCAGAACGGCCGTCTCTATCTTGGCCAACGATTTATCCAAACAGTGCGCCACCTCCTGACTCGTAACCGAAACGTCCACCGGAAGTGCAGTCATAATATTGGGACCGTGCACCATATAAGGCATGGGCGGATTTTCCAGATCGGTGATGGCAGAGCCTACATGAATCTTGATATCTTCCGCCGTGCGCTCGCCAATCTTAATGTTGTGCTGGTGCCTCATGTATTGCTGGATCTCGTTGGTGAAGCCATCTCCGGCCACACGGATGCTCTTGTTGCACACAATCCCGCCAAGGGCGATAACGGCAATCTCGGTGGTTCCTCCTCCAATATCCACCACCATATTCCCCTGGGGCGCTTCCACATCGATTCCAATACCAAGCGCGGCAGCCATTGGTTCATAAATCATATATACGTCCCGTCCGCCTGCGTGTTCCGACGAGTCGCGTACCGCACGGATTTCCACCTCAGTACTTCCGGATGGAATACACACCACCATGCGAAGGCTGGGGGAGATCAGTTGATTTTTGGAGCGCGTCATCTTGATCAGGCCGCGAATCATCTGCTCGGCGGCGTTAAAATCTGCAATAACGCCGTCGCACAAAGGACGAATGGTTTTGATGTTCACATGCGTCTTCTCGTGCATCAACCGTGCCTTTTTTCCAACGGCGATGGGCTTGCCGGTGTTTTGGTCAATAGCAATGATGGAAGGCTCGTCAACTACAATTTTGTCGTTGCAAATGATTATGGTGTTTGCGGTTCCAAGGTCGATTGCGAGTTCTTGGGTGAGGAAAGAGAAGGCCATATATTGTTATCAGTTATTGGTTATCATTGTTGGATAGCGTCCGGTTAGTGTTTAAAGTGGCGGAAGCCTGTGCATATTAATGTTTGAAGTGGCGGAAGCCTGTGCATATTAGTGTTTGAAGTGGCGGAAGCCTGTTCATATTAATGTTTAAAGTGGCGGAAGCCTGTTCATATTAATGTTTAAAGTGGCGGAAGCCTGTGCATACCATGGAGATGTGGTGGGCGTTGCAGTAGTCGATGGAATCTTGGTCACGGATGGAGCCGCCGGGTTGGATGATGGCGACGATTCCGGCTTTATGCGCCGTCTCTACACAGTCGGAGAAGGGGAAGAAGGCATCAGAAGCCATGACGGCGCCTTCGGGAGCGTGTCCGAATCGGCGCGCTTTTTCGATGGCTTGATTGAGGGCATCAATGCGGGAGGTCTGGCCAATGCCGGAGGCAAGGAGCGTTCGATTTTTGGCCAATACAATGGCGTTCGATTTGGAATGTTTCACTATTTTGTTGGCAAAGAGCAAATCATCTATTTGGGAAGCATTGGGTTTTTCCATTGTGGATGGGGTGAGGTGGGAGGGATTTTCTACCATCTGATCTCGATCCTGAACCAAAACGCCGTTGAGGAGGGTGCGCATCTTCTCTTTGGGCAAGGGGTTGGGGGCGAGTTCGAGCAAGATACGGTTCTTTTTGGTGGCGAGAAGTTCGAACGCCTCCTGCGAGAAAGCGGGTGCAGCCAAAATTTCAAAGAAGAGGCTATTCATCGCCTGCGCTGTGTTGATGTCAACAGGTCGGTTGGCAACAATGACGCCGCCAAAAGCGGAGAGGGGATCTGCAGCGAAAGCACGCTCGTATGCCTCTGTAAGAGACGAATGGGAGGCGCAACCACAGGCGTTGTTGTGCTTTATGATGGCTACGGTAGGCTCCTCAAAATCGTTAATCAACTCAATAGCAGCCTCAACATCCAAAAGGTTGTTATAGGACAACTCCTTGCCATGCAACTGTTTAGGCAAAGAGTCCGCTGCGCCGAAGTAGCGCCCGACCTGGTGGGGATTCTCTCCATATCGCAACGTTTGTCCATGAGTATGGTTTTGAGCCAGACAGGGAATCGCAAATTCACGGTTGAAGTAGTTGAAGATGGCGGTGTCGTAGTGCGATGTGGTGAGAAACGCTTCGGCGGCCAACTCTTTACGCTCCTGCAGGGCAGAGACTCCCTCTTGTTTGGTAAGCAACTCAAGGAGTTTAGGATATTGTTGCTGATGAGAGATTACCACCACCTCGTTATGGTTCTTGGCAGCGGCTCGAATCAAAGAGATGCCGCCAATATCTATCTTTTCGATAACCTCCTCCGCAGAAGCGCCATCCGCAACAGTTTGCTCAAAGGGATAGAGATCCACAACCACCAAATCAAAGGGAGGAATCTCATAAGAGGTTAGTTCTTCCACATCCGTTGCCACATCCCGACGAGCAAGAATGCCGCCAAACACTTTGGGATGTAAAGTTTTTACCCGTCCGCCCAATATGGAGGGGTATCCGGTCAATTTGTCCACGGCTACCACCGATAGACCTAAGCCGGCAATGAAGTCAAGAGTCCCTCCGGTAGAGCAAATCTCGACATTTAAATTCCTTAAAGCCAAAACAATACTATCTAATCCGTCCTTGTGGTACACAGAGATCAAGGCTCGATTTATACGTTTGAGTCCAACAGTTTCAATCATCATAATAGAGAATTTTTCAACGATTCAGGCTACAAAAATAAGACATATTTGTGGATTTACCGTATATTTGTTCAAAAATTAAATAATACTGTGAAAAAAATAGGAATCATTATTACTGCAGGTGGGAGCGGGCTGCGTATGGGGAGCGACTTTCCTAAGCAATTTATGATGCTAAACGGGCGTCCCATCCTCATCAGAACAGTGGAACTCTTTGCTGCTTTACCTGTTGCCACTGAGATTTATGTGGTGTTGCCCCCGCTCTATATCGGTTATTGGAGCGCGTTGATTTTGGAACACGACATGCAAACTCCGCACACGGTTGTGGAGGGAGGATTGACCCGCTTTCACTCTGTAAGGAACGCATTGGCGCTTATAGAAACGGGAGGGCTTACCGTAGTGCACGACGGAGTGCGTCCCTTAGCCTCTCAAGCGTTTATTTTACGAATGTTTGAGGCGGCAAAAACGCATCCGGCAGTTGTGCCCGCAGTGGAGGTGAACGAATCGATGCGGCGGTTCGAGGGAACAGACAGCGCCGGCGCGGGTAGCGCGGCTGCGGCTCGTGACACCGCGGGCGCGGGTAGTGTGGCTGCGGCTCGTGACGGCGTGGGTAGCGTTTCGGTAGCCCGAGGCGTCTTCTGTGGCGCAACCGCAGCCCGAGACGGCGCGTGTAGTGTATCTGCGGCTCGAGACAGCGCCGGCGCGGGTGGTGCATCTGCTACTCGTGACGGCGCGGGTGCCGGTAGCGTTTCGGTGGATCGCTCGCAATACCGTTTGGTGCAAACGCCCCAAATCTTTTGGACGGAGACGCTAAAACAGGCATACAGGCAGAGCTACCTCCCCTCCTTTACTGACGACGCCTCCGTTGTTGAGCGCACGGGAACTCCCCTATATTTTTGTAAAGGTGAACGTAGGAACATCAAAATAACCACTCCTGAAGATCTGGAGTTGGCAGAATCACTAACCCCTATTTTTATCCATAGCGCTGTCCTTGACCCACACCTGCCGCTCAATGGCCTGATCGAGGGAGACTAACGTCTCTGTTTGCATCACGGAGGGTATGTTCTGAATGGTGTTTATCAGCACCTCCATCAGGTGATCGTGGTTGCGGCAATAAATTTTAAGGAGCAGAGAGTGTTGTCCGGTTACAAAATGACACTCCACCACCTCCGATATACTTCTAAGGGCGTCAATGACGGACGGATATTGGTTTGCCTGTGAAAGTTGTACCCCCACAAAAGCACAAACAGAGAGCCCAAGTGTCTGAGGTTTAACCAACAACCTTGACCCCGTAATGACTCCAAAGTTTTCCATCTTCTTTACCCGCTGATGAATCGCAGCCCCGGAAACCCCACATTCACGGGCAATTTCAAGGAAAGGCATACGGGCGTTTTTCACTAAAAATGAGAGTATTTTCTGATCAATATGATCAATTTGATATTTGGGCATAGTAAAAAGTAATAAATATTAAGACCGCCGCAAAGGTAATAATTTATTACTACACCCTATCAAAGGAACGGTAGGGATGCGATTTTATCCTCCAATTCCTCTCCCATTAAGTTGGATGCTACGATGATGCCACTTTGGTCAATAATTACGTTAGCGGGAATGCCCAAAATGGGATAGTTCTTTGCAATCGGACTGTCAAACGCTTTAAGATCAGAGATATTAATCCAATCAATCTCTTCTTTTTCAGATGCTTTAAGCCAAAGGTCTCTATTATTATCCATAGAGAATGAGACGATGGCGAACCCTTTTTGACAGTATTCAGCGTTCAACTTTTTCAGCAAAGGTACCTCCTTTCGGCAGGGACCGCACCATGAAGCCCAGAACTGTAACAGTGTGTAATGATTCTGTTTAACAATTAGTTCCAATTGCACAGACTTTCCATCAAGTGTTTGCGCTATAAAATCGGTATAGTTCTCACCAATCATGCCTGCCTGACGTCTGGAAATGGTTTCATTTTGCTGCTGTTCCATAAAGCGGGCGCGGCGTACTGAGAGATGCTCCGCACCTAAATGTTCGGCAGCCCTGTTTACAACGGCCATAGTTTTTTTTGAATCTGGCTGAAGCTCGCACATAACTGCGGAGATTACCTGTACAACAGGGTCAGGATGGTTGTGTACCAGACTGTCCAAGTAGCGGGTTCGGATCTCTTCTTTGAGAAGAAATAGTTCTAACATCTCCCACTCGGCTTCGGTACCCCGCACCGTTTCGATATTCCCGCCGTTAGTCCCCTCCTTAAAAAGGGCTTCGGCTTGCACAAAGGCAGGAGTATCAAGGTATCCCAGAATAGTATGATTATATTTGCCTCCTTTGATTTTATAACTTCCATCGTGCTTTACGGTACACTTCACCTTCCCTTTTTCTAAGATTAAGGTGCCGATGTAGCGATTATCGATACGCAAAACCAAAGAGCTCACCTCATCCACATCCGCTATTAAGAAGAACTTTCCGTTGCGAATGGTGTCTGATGCAAGCAGTTGCATGGATTGTGCGGAATACCGAAGGAGGTTCACCACCTTTCCTTCTTTCTGTTCTATTGCCCCGGTTAAGGTAAAAGAGGTTGGTGAAGGTTGAAATAGATGACAACCAACCAACCCTGCTATTTGGAACAATCCGAGCGCAATCATTCCAATTGTAATGAAAATCTTTTTTATCATGGTAATGGGGTTTTATCGTGGATTTTGAATAATTTCAGGGTTCAGATCGATATATTTTCTCCCAATGGGCAATACCGCTCTGGGACTCTCTGCCGTAATGGTGTAGGTGGTGCCGTTTAGCACATGAGTGACGGTAATACGTTCATGATCAAATGCCCAATAGCGTTTGATGTCAAAAAAACGATACCCTTGGAAAGCCAATTCGCGGCGTCTTTCGGACTTTACCAGTGCTAAAGCCTCGGCTGCATTCGCTGCGCTGAGTTGGTAATTACTTCCTTGCCTGTAACGGTAACTGCGGAGATGATTAAGATCCGATATGGCTCCGCTTACGTTGTTTAAGCGAGCGCGACATTCAGCACGAATCAAGTAGGCTTCCGCTGATGAACAACCCTTTGCAGGGGTTCTGCCCGACCATGACCCGCTGATATAGCCATCGGTCATACCCATAAGAGCATCGTTAAAATAATGAGATGCAAGTCGTAAGTCATTTTCCTTGTCAAAAGTGGCAGCCAATTCATCGGAAGCGTAAAAGAGAGAGGTGGCGTCAACAACTGTCTTTATGAGAACGGCTTCTGCATTTTGTAACAATATGGGAAACTGCAATCCACCCG
>Ga0123353_10002702_pt1 | contig 22122 bp, 14 predicted proteins | sample TergutLab28metaG_3_FD_92763 | JGI IMG/M metagenome (GOLD analysis project Ga0123353, IMG submission 92763) | Labiotermes labralis P3 segment gut microbial communities from Petit-Saut dam, French Guiana - Lab288 P3 | ecosystem: Host-associated > Arthropoda: Insects > Digestive system > Gut ... | reverse complement strand
CCGCGATGGGCGACGCGAAGGTGCGCGAAGTCAAGTAGAACAGGGTGCCCGCCCGCTTGAAGCTCTGGATTTCCTCCTGGGCCATAAGGTCGGAAAGCTCCCGTTCGGTTTGCTCAATCTCGGCGTTGTTGGCTTTGGTCTGCTCGGCCAGGGCGTCCTTGTCGGCCCGCAGCGTTTTCAGCCGGTCGGCCAGGGCGAGCATGGTTTCATCCGTCATAGGGGTTGCCTCCGTTCCTGTAATCGTCCACCAGCAGCCGGGCAAGGTCGGCCTTTTCGCGCAGCGCCCGCAGGACTTTCTCGTCCACGGTGCCCCAGGCCGTCAGGTAGATATACGTGCATTTTTCGGCCTGCCCGACGCGGTGGATTCGGGCCTTTGCCTGCTCGAAGTTGCTCATGGAATAGTCCAGGGAGTAGAACACCAGCGTACTCGCGGCGGTGAGGGTGATCCCGAGGGCGAGTAGGAGAATCGCCGCCTTACCGCATTGCGGCGGCAGGTTTGCGAAGCCCTCTCATAGAACCGTACTTACCCCTCTCAAGGTATACGGCTCCCTCCATCGCTTGATTTTGAAGAACTTTTGGGGTTGTGAATATTGTTGTGACACGTTTTGCATACTGCCAGAGTTTTTCGCCGTTTGGCTATCATGACACGTTCCCAAGCTGCTTTTCCTTTGAGGTTTTTCACCTTGTTCACATGATGAAGCTCATAGTGTTCCGCTTCCGTTGTGCCACATAATTCACATACCTTCGCTTTCAACCGATTTTCCAAGCTATTACGTGTCGTCCCGTATATAACAGAAGGAGTAAACATTCTATCATCCGGGTTTTTCGTGTTTCGGCAATCGGAATACTTCGCGAAATAGCAACGTTTCTTTCCCGCTTTCGTTTCATACGGGACGCCCCACTTGCCGCGTCCGTCTCCAAATTTCCGTTTAATTTTGGAGATTTGACTTTTGTGTTTTGCAGCAAGGGTTTTCAGGCAGCTATATTCCATAAGATAAGCCAAATAGTTTAACTGATAGAAATTTACCGCCAGATTGTAATAGTTGCATATTCCTCGCAGCTCCGCGTTATAGGTTGAAACGATTTCGAGGTCTGTGAAATTTACCAGATGATTGCGATGAACAGGAAACAAAGGCCCGTCTTTCCGCTGTTCCGCTATACCCTTGAAGAAGATGAAGTTATGAATTTTACCCTCGAACGGAACGGAAAGCTCCGTCTTACTATTGAGGGTTCTTTTCTTGCTTTGAGTCGCACCGCCGTGTTTGATCGTTTGATTGTCACGTCTAACGCGAACGTCATATCCCAGAAAACGGGCTTTCTCGCTACTGTGTGTGATTAGCGTTTTTTCTTCGCTGAGTTCCATTTTCAGCGCCCCGCCGATAAACTCGGCAAGCCTACGCTTTATCGCGACACAGTCCTCGCGGCTACCGTTCATACCGATTATAAAATCATCAGCATAGCGAATGTACTTGATAACTTTATCGGTTTGGGATTTGCTTGGCGTTTTCAGCATTTCCTGACTTGCCAACTGATACTGGCGTATCAGTTCCTGCCGTGTTTCGCCTTCCGCTTTCCTGATTTGTACGGATAGCTTCCTCTTCTTGTGTTCCAGGGCCTTGTATTCGGGTGTTCTGAGCCTTGTTTGGGGCTGATCGAACTTGGCTTTCAGTTTCATCACAGATTTGTCAAGCTCATGCAGATAAATGTTGGACAGCAATGGTGAGATAATTCCCCCTTGCGGTGTACCGCTAAGTGTGGTATTATATTGCCAGTCCTCCATATATCCCGCTTTGAGAAACTTGTAAATGAGCTGTAATAGCCGAGCGTCTTTCACCTTGTCACCAATCAGACCTATAAGCACATGGTGGTCAATGTTGTCAAAGCAACCTTTGATGTCGCCTTCTATAAACCATCTTGCGCCGTTAAACTCCTTTTTGAGTGAGCTTAAAGCCGTATGACAGCTCCGATTCGGTCTAAACCCATGTGAGCAATCCAAAAATACTGGTTCATACACCGATTCCAGTGTCATACGCAGGACTTCCTGTACCAATTTGTCCGTGAAGGTTGGTATACCCAACGGACGCTTCTTTGCAGGATTGCCCTTCTTCGCAATATAGGTTCTCCTGACGGGTGAGGGCTGATAGGTTCCATTTGAAAGCGAATCAATGATGTTTGTAATTTTCCGCTCGCTGAACCCGTCTGCCGTGTCATCGTTCACGCCTTTTGTCGCTGCCCCACTATTCGCGTATAGATTTTTATACGCAACATGGTAGAGATCAGGACGCAACAAGTATCGGAACAGTCTGGTAAATGTTTCTTCACCGTTTGCGCGTGAGTTCTTCTCAATTCTTGCTAAAATCTCGGTTGTTGGTTTCATTGAGGTTTTCCTCCCTAATCAACTTTGATATTTAGTACGCGACTTCTGTGTCCCTTCGCCATGTAAGGGTTATTACCCCTCGCGGACTACTACGGACACTCCGTTGCCTTGACGGATTTTCAGCGTCATCTCTCTTGCTTCCTCAGCTTGAGATTTATCACCCTTGCAGGCATTACGCATAGCCGTTTAAGGCGTTCCGTTTTAGGCAATCCCCAGTTAACGTTGTGTGTAGGCAAATGCGGATTGTCGGTTGTGTTTTCGTTTCGTTAGCACGGGTTCTCCCGCGTGTTGCAAAGCATCATTGATAACGGTACAAAGAGCAGGACTTTCTTTGACCTTGCTTTGCCGGAGGTTACAGATACTTTCCTCCGCCCCGCAACAAAAGGAACTGGAAACTCACATTCAGCAAATACAGCTTCAACCTCATATCCGCTTAGCATAGCGGTTCAGTCGCATCCGAATATCTTTAGATGACTTACCGCTTTCCTGTCGTGCTCTGTTCCCGTGTCAGCTTTCGCCTTTCGGTTAGACAGGTTGCTTCGAGTGTTATCTTCCTCGGTAGTGCCTAAACTACATCACACAACGCCCTATCTGGGCGCACCCCCGCCGTGGCAATCTGCCCAACGAACACCGAAACGGCGGGGTCAGTTTGGAACCGGGCCACCTGGTCGTCGCGATCCTTGACGCCGCCCATGACGCAACTGTAGGCTATCCCCATTTTTTCGAGCAGGGCCGTTATCGCCTTGATCTCCGGCACGAAGCGGGCGATCACCACCAGCTTCTTGCCCTCGGCGGCGGCCTGGTCGATAATGTCCTCCAGGGCGGCGAGCTTCGCCCGGCTGATCTGCCGGGGCTTCGGGTCGTCATCGTTGCCGATGAATCCCCCGGTAAGCTGCGACAGCCTCATTAACCGCGTCAAGATATTCGTGGCCGTGACGCTGCTCTCGCCGAGCTCGGCATAGGAATCCCGCACCAGGTCGCGGTAGGTGCGCCGGGCGGCGGGTTCAAGCTCCACCAGCCGCACGATGTCCACGGTGTCGGGCAGATCGAGGCATTCGGCCTTCGTCGCCCGGAACGCGATGCAGTGCAGCCGCTGCGTGAACTCCTGCTCCATGTGCCGCTTCATCACGGGCGTATGCTGCCCGTAGCCCGTCATGTCGAAGTAGCGGTTTCTGAAAGCGTAGAAGCTCCTGCCGAAAATCTCCGGGTTGAGGAATTTGTACTGGCTGAAAATGTCCAGCGCCTTGTTCGTCACTGGCGTTCCCGTCAACAGCAGCCGGTAACGGGCAGCCGCGCCGATACGGTGCATGGCTTTGCTGGCGTTGGCTCCGTGGCTCTTGATTTTGTGGCCCTCGTCGCAGACCACCAGATCGGGCCGCCAGGCTTTGATTTCGTCCTCCATGCGCCAGGCGCTTTCATAATTCACGACCGCCACCTGGAGCGCCGTCGTGCCGGTCATAGCCCGGAGGGTATCGGCCTTCTTCGTCCCGGAGCCGCTGAGGACGGCGAGGTTGTAGCGGAAGTCCGCAAACTTGGCGAACTCCTCCTGCCACACGCCCACGATGGACAGCGGGGCGACAATCAGCACCCGCTTGATCCGGCCCGTGAGCCACAAGGCCCCGACGATGCAGATGGTGGTCAAGGTTTTCCCCGTGCCCATTTCCATGAGCAGCGCCGCGCCCGGCGAGGCGTCCTCCGTGAATAGCCGGGTGACGAACTCGAAAGCGTCTTGCTGGTGGGCGTAGGGCGATGCCCGCACGGGCATCCGCGTTTGGGTCAAATGTCATTTCTCCAATCTCGAATAGATTTGAGGCTGGCCAGCGCTCTGGTTACGAGCATATCAGAAAAACGGGCGTTTGTCCTTTCACGCCGTGTAAGATAGAAAACGCCGATATACAAGGGTTTCAGAGCATCGCGGGCGTCACGCAATTCTCAGAAGCCCTTATATATCGGGCAGGCATCTTACACGCCGTGTAAGCGAAATTTGAAAAAAGGGCAAAAAACAACCCCGCACCTTTCGATGCGGGGTGACAATATGGTGTGGAGCTTATTTGCGCGGCTTTCTTGGACGGCTCCCCAGCGGCGCTATTCCTTCGCTCTCCAGGAACACGTTGCAGTCATCTATGGACTTCCCTTGGAACCCCGTAAGCAGGAATGAATAGGCGCGGTGCTTTCGGTGGGCACCGAATGTATGGCCCGCCGCCTCCAGCAGCCTATCGCCCGTCTCCTTGTCAACGCCGTAGCCCACGCAAAAAGCCATCACCGTGCCCAAAGTCCACAGCTTATCCTCGCCGTTCACGATGCGGCTGTAGGTGGCTTCGTCTAACAAGGTCTTTTCCTTGAAGATACTGCTGTTCCAGTGCTGCCGCTCCATCAACTGGCGGGCCAGCCTAGAGAAGGACGGCGTTATGGCTCTGTATGTATCAAATTCACGCTGGAATTGCGCCCGCATACCCCGCAGCGCCTGCGCGTTGCCGATAATAGAACTATTATCGGCATGATCATAAAGGAAGCCGATCATAACAATCTTGTTTTCCTTGTCCCTGATGATATTGTTGTCCTTGCGTGAACGTCCGCTCCTGCATTCCCAGGATTATCCAATTATATCACTGTAAAGCGAGAAAATCAAGCGAAGTGACGAATTTCTACGTTATGTCCAATTCGAGTTGGGGGAAACTTGGGAAGATTTTAGTCATTATGCGGTAAATATTGGTAGAGCGGTGAAGCAGTAAAGAGATAGGCCTGCTGTAGATTCAGCAGGCCCATAAGATTGGCGCGGGGAATGCGGTTTATTTAGTATTTCTCAAAACCACTTGACATCTTACTCCCGCGAGTGTATAATGAACGAGCAAGTTTTTATGGGAGGAATCCTTATGCAGGTTCAACTACTGCTAACCGAGCAATCTATACTCCGGCGGGCCAGGGCGAAACTGGGGCTATCCCAGCAGCAGGTTGCCGACAAAGCGGGAATCCACATGCAGCAATATCAGAAATTCGAGACGGGGACGCGCGACCTGTCCACCGCCAGGTTTGCCATCGCCTGCCGGGTGCTGGAGGCCCTGGAGCTCGACATGACCCGCTATTTCCACGGCGACTATGCGCTGTCAGAGGAGTATTACGATTTACCGCTGAAAGAGGAGGCAGGTGATGGCGGTGTCTGATTCTTTGGCGCTGGAAACAGCGAGAGGAAATGATCTGCAAATATTTGATAGTGTCCAAGTTGCGAAACGGAGCTATTGCTGGACGCCGTACATCCCCACACGCTGTATAACGCTCGTTCAGGGAGACCCACAGACGGGAAAGTCCACGGTCGTCCGCGCCATTGCCGCCACCCTGTCCAACGGTTCACCCCTTCCCCCGGATAACGAGCAGCGCGGGCCGATGCGTATTTTATATCAAAACGCGGAGGATGATTTTACGTCTGTCATTGTACCGCACCTGAAAGCCCTCGGCGCGAACATGAGCAACTTCGCCAGAATCAACGAGGATCATGCCCCGCTGTTTTTCTACGACGAGCGAATTGAGGAACATATAGAACGGTTCCAACCGCAGGTTGTCATCTTCGATACCCTCCAGCGGTACGCCGGGGGGAAGGTGAATCTCAACGATTTAACAGCCGTGACCGCGCTGTTTGACTATCTTACCGACATAGCCAAGCGGCACGACTGCGCCGTGATTGTCGTTAGCCACTTAAACAAGCAGGACACCAAGGCGGAGTACAAGGGCTTCGGCAGCGTCGGCATCCGCGCCTCAGTGCGCAGCACGTTGACTTCGGGCAAGATTGGCGAGGGCACGGGGCGGTTCGGGGTGTTTCACAGCAAATCCAATGGCATACGGCCCGGCGCGCCGCTGGAGTTTGAGATATTCGGCGACGCGCAGGTGCGCTGGGTAGGCACGTCCAAGCTGACAGAGCGGCAGCTTCTCAGCGGCAAAGGCGAAGAAAAGAAAAAGGGCAAGTACGCCATCGCCCGAAAATGGCTCGAAGAGAACCTGGCCGATGGTAACGCGATATGGACGGCGGACATCAGCGAGGCTATGGAGGCCATAGGGACGTCTTTCGGGACGGCGAAACGGGTTAAGCAGGACTTGGGCGTCCGGCATTTCCGCAGGGACAACAAGGTCTGGTGGAGCTTCGACATGCCTGACGACGCCGAGCTTGATGACGATTTCGAGTGAGCTTACGGCGCAAAACGCGATCTAACTGAAGCAAACTTCGCACGGTTTGCTTCAGTTGGAACGGGAAATAAACCAGTTGCAAAAACAAGAAATCCTTGTGAATAGGCATTCCTGTGAGAGCACTCGCCTACAAAAAGAGGCCAACTGATGCAAAACACCTTGGGAGGGGGTAACAGTTAAACCTGGCGCGGTATACCACTTCGTGTGCGAACGATACGGCGAACTTGATGTAATAACCCCGCAGCCCGGTGAGAGGTGGCGGGAGCGCTATGCTATGAAATCATGTTGGGACATAGCCGTGTCGCGGGGGCTTCGGAATATGATTCAGTGACGAGCAGGAGGCAGGGTGCAGCACCATAAACTATCCGTTTGTCGAAACGTCCCACTAATGGTAAAAAATCGAAACATTTTCACCGAAATTTTAGTAAGTATTGCTTGACAAGGGCGAAAGCGAGTGGTATTATCATGCTGAAGCTATTACTGTTGTCTTCGATGACAATGAGAAGAAAGAGGAGAAACCCCATGAAGAAATTATTGAAAGTAACAGCCATCATACTCGCCCTCGCGATGCTGGCGCAGTCCACCCCACTGAGCCGCGCGGCGGAGCAGCCGCTGGTAATCCCGGAGCTCACCGAGGAGCAGGCCGCCCTGGCAGCCACAGGCTACGCGGATGTTGAGGAGAACAGGCTCGATGAGCCGGTTGAACACCTCGCCGAGGATGAATCGCTGCGGACAGAGAACGCGATGCACATAAAAAATGAAAACCGCAGCAATACGGTTCTCATGTACCCGTTCCCGATTCATTTCCGCTCAGGCAACGGGCCATGGCAGCGGTTCGACAACACGCTTGTGCTCGACAGCAGCAAGCGCAGCGCAGCCGGGAAGGCCATGTATGCGCCCGCCGCGTCCGGGCTGGACACCCGCATTCCCCAAGAGTTCGCGCAGGGGCAGATGGTCACGGTGGGCAAAGACGGCTACACGGTGGGCTTGGGCGTGAGTGCGCAGAACGAAGGCGTCCAGCTTGAGAAAGCAGCCGTTGTGGTGGAGCCAGATGATCTGCTCTCCAACAACCTGAGCGCCGAAATGACCGCAAGAAGAGAAAGAACGAAAATCATCCCGGACGATTTCGTCGGCCCGCTGACAAGGGAAACACAGGTTGCGTTGCACAACGAGACTTTCACAGAGCTAAAAAATCTCACCTCCGCCGTGGCCTTTGAGGATATTCTTCCTGATACGGACTTCGAATGGATCGTAACTTCGCTTGGGATTAAGGGGAATGTCGTTGTCAAAGCTGCGCGGGAGGCGTATGAATACATCTATGACCTGTCTTTGGGCGGCCTGACCCCTGTGCCGCAAGAGGATGGGTCTATTGCTCTGTTTGTTAATATCAGTGACGAGGAGCCTCTGTTCGCCCTGGAAGCGCCGTATATGTACGACGCAGCTGAGAAATACAGCACCGCGCTGACGATGACCCTGGCCGGTGACGGCACCCTCACTTTGACCGCCGACGCGGAATGGATCAACGCCGAAGAGCGTGTGCTCCCCGTGGTGATCGACCCGACTTTGAAATTATCGAAGAACACCGGCATTCACGATGTGTATGTTGACAGCACACTCATAGACGCAAATTTTACGAAAACTGGCGTGAGTAATTTTGTGGGCACCTACGTTAGGTCGTGGCCATTCAATAACGAAGTCCGCCGCACCTATATAAAATTTGACCTGCCGGACTTGCCTGACGGCAGCATTGTACTCAACGCCGCATTGGCGATGCAGCAAAGGGTATCGTGGGGAACCACCGACAATCATGTGGTCGCCTATGACTGTATCGACAGGCCCTGGAAGCCAAGCGGCACGGGAAGCGTCACCTGGAATAACCAGCCGTTCCCTATAAACTTAAACAACAGCGGCATTACAGCACTGGATTATGCCAGCACGAATACAAGCAATTGGTTCCCGCTCTCTTTCACAGACTATTTCTACTGGAACGTCACAAAAGCGGCAAAGAGATGGTATGAAGACAGCACGCAAAACAATGGCATCATGTTCGCGATGCAGGATGAATCCGTACACCTGATGATCAATAGTTACTCTTCAAGAGCAAACGACAACCAACCATTTATTGAAATCACCTACATGAACAACACGGGCCTGGAGGGCTATTGGGACTACGAAACAATAGACATGGGCCGTTCCGGCACTGCGTTCGTCAACGACTACAACGGCGAACTGACCTATGTCCACAGCGACATCGCCCTGAGCGGCCAGTTGCTGCCTTTGAACATCAGCCATGTGTACAATTCCAGCAGGGACACCACAGGCAGCCTGCCCACGAACATGGTGCTGGGCACTGGCTTTAGCCTGAATCTGTTGGAGCGGATTGTTGCGGTTCCTTCGGGGAGCGATCTGTACACGCAGGGATATGAATACAAGCTCATAGATGGCGACGGAACGGTGCACTACTTCAAAAAAACCGCGACCAACAAGTACGCGATGGAATTCAACAGCACAGTTGTTTTGACCGTATATCCGAGCGGCAGCTACAAATTTGCCGTAACTGATTCCAACGGCAACGAAAAGCGATACCATACCACGTGCGGCGGCACAACGGGCTATCTCGTTACAATCATTGACAGGCTGGGCCAGCAGACCATCGCCTGGAGCAGCGGGCGGATTGATAGCGTGACAGACGGCGCAAACCGCACGGCGGCCTTTACATATAACGGCTACAACCAGCTGACCTCTATAAAAGACCCATCAAACCGTAGCACAGCCTTTGCGTATAGCAGCACAAGCGCAACCGCCGACCTAACAAGCATCACATACCCCGACGCCAAGAGCACCGGGTTTCAGTATACCGGCAGCTATCCTTTACGTGGCATTTCCCGCATCAACGTATTTGACGGCACAGGGACTGCGTTCACCTACAAAAGCATCACGAGCTTCAGCAAGACATTTCACCGCGTCGCGACAGTGACCAGCCACGAGAAAACGACAAACAACAGTACCAATACGCTGACCTTCACCTATTTTACCGGCATGACCCGCATTGCGGACAGTTTCGGGAGATGGAACGAGTACATCTTTGACAACGCGGGCAATACGGTGAATGTGCGCAACCAGGACGGTCAGGCCGCCTTCGCGCTGTACAACAGCGGCGGCAACAAAAACAACACGCCCAGCATGACCTCCACCACACAGGTCATCACTACGAACCTAATCAAAGACCCCAATATGGAGCGCACCAACTACTGGGCAGGCGTGGCCCAGGGCGGCGCTTCGGGCAGCACAGCTATCACTACGACATATCCCTTCCGTGGGGCGAAGAGCCTCAATGTCACCAGTTCAAATAGCTCCGGCACATACGGCGCGCGGTATACACAGGATATTCCCGTAGACGCGGGGGAAGTCTACACGCTTTCCGCGTATGTATTGACGCCCGGCGCGCTGACCGGCGCGGGCTCTGCCAAGCTGGGCTACGACTACCTCAGCGGCGGCACGTGGATCACGGTGAAGGGCACGGCTGTGCAGGCCAGTAACACATGGGATCGCTATGCCTACACCTTCACGGTGCCCGGCGGAGTAACGGCAATCCGCCCCCACCTGATGCTGGACGGCGTACAGGGCACGGTCTACTTCGACGCCATTGCCCTGGAGCGCAGCGGCGGCGCGAACCCCTACAACCTGGTGGACAACAGCGGCTTTTCCGAGACGTCGGGCACGGCGGCGTCGTACTGGACGATGTACAACACGCAGTCCGGCGACGGCGCGGCGACAGAGACTGTGGAAGGCGTCAGCCGCAAGATAATCAAGATGACCGGCTCGCCCACGCAGCAGAAGAGGATTACGCAGCGCGTTGCTCTCAACGCGAAGGCGGGCGAGACCGTCATCTTCGGCGGCAAGGCGATGTCCAAGGCGGTGGGCACGGACGGCGACGACCGCAAATTCGCCATCGTCGCGGAAATATACAATGCCTCGAACGTGAAGATCGCCACGGAATCGGTGCCCTTTCGCCGTGACGTGCACGGCTATTACCAGATGGCGGCGGGCTCCTATACGCTGTCGCAGGACGCGGCCTATCTGGACTACTCCTTCGTCTATTACAACCAGCTCAACGAGGCGCGTTTCGCCGACGCCTTCGTCTATTCGGGCAATTTCTCCTTCGACTATAGCTACGACCCCGGCAGCGGCCTGCTGACGAAAATCGCCAGCGACGACGGCAAGGCGGTGACCGTCGCCTACAACGGCAACGGCGACGTGACGAATATCTCGCAGGTGCAGGACGGGCAGGTGCTGGACAGCACCACAATCACTTACGACAACCAGCAGCGGGTGCAGAGCACCACCGATGGCAGCGGGATCACCACCAGCTATACCTACCTGAACGGCACCAGCCACATCGTGACGGGCGTCACCACCCAGAACGGCTCCCTCACCACCTCGGAGTCGATTACCTACACCACGGACAACAACTATGTGGCGACTTACAAGGACGCGCGGGGCGGCGTGAGCACCTACACCTACAACCTGCTGAAGGGCTTAATGACCAGCGCAAAAGACCCGAAAAACAACACGATCACTTATGTGTATGACCCCAATAACGATGCGTTGACCTCCACAACGGGCAACGCCAGTCCCTCCATGCCCGTGACCACCGGCTTCGCCTACCAGAACGGCAGCCTGAACGGTATCACGCGCAGCGGCGGGAGCACGAACTCGACGGGCTACGGCTACACCTACGACAACATGAACCGCGTGACCGCCGCGAAGGTGGGCTCGAATAATCTGGCGACGAACACCTACGACAGCCGCCACCGGCTGGCTACACAGACCTACGCCAACGGCGCGGTCTACGCCCCAGTGTACGACAGCCGCGACCGCTTCGCGGGCGAGAAGTGGAACGGTACGCAGACCTCCGCGTACTACTACAACGACAACAACCAGCTGTCCATGGTGGAGGACAAGATAACCGGCATTTCCCAGCAGTATAACTACGACCTGGCGGGCCGGGCAAGCTCCGTCATCGGCAGCGACGGCAGCAGCCTGCGCATCGGCTATGACGCGAAAAGCGCACCCGACCGCTTGACTTATTCACAAAATGGTGCTACAATCTTTGATGCGGGGTATGCCAGCGACAACCAGGGCAGGGTGACAGGCACGACGCTCCACAGCATGAACAACAGCACCCTGGGCTATACCTACGACGCACTGAACCGCCCCACCCGCCGCGACCTGAACATCCCCGCCGCCACGCTGCGCAGCACGGTCACGTATGTGCCCGGCACGAGCGGCAACGCCACGGGACTGGTGTCGCAGTACAAGAATGAGAAGGTCGGCAAGGCGGCGCAGCAGGAGTACAATTACAGCTACGACGCCAACGGGAACATCACGAACGTCAACGAAGTCCTCTGGGAGACGCGAAACACAAGCTACACCTACGACGGCCTGAACCGGCTGACCTCCGAGACCGGCAACGGTGCTGTGCTTGGCTACAACTACGACCCCGCCGGGAACCTGACCTCCGTGACGAAGAACGGGGCCACGCTGGACAGCTACGTCTACGGCAACGCAAACTGGACAGACCAGCTGACCGAGTTCAACGGCAAGGCCATCACCTACGACGGCATGGGGAACCCGTTGAGTTACGACGGGCAGAGCTACAACTGGCAGAAGGGACGCCAGCTGGCGGGGATCACGAACACCAACGGCCAGCCGGGCATAAGCTATGCCTACGACGCCTCGGGTAGGCGCACGAGCAAGACCGTGGGCGGCGTGATCACCAACTACACCTACGCGGGTGGCCTGCTGGTGCGCCAGAGCGACGGCACGAACACCCTCGATTTCGCATATGACGCCAGCGGCACGGCTGTCGGGTTCAAGCACAACGGGACACCATACTTCTACCTGCGCAATGTGCAAGGCGACGTCACTGGGATTACCAACGCCAGCGGCGTGATTGTGGCGGAGTACACCTACGACGCCTGGGGTAACGTGACCATCCTCGAGGCCCCCCTGCCGCCAGAGCCGCCCACGACCACCACCGCGCCGCCCACCACTACCACTGCGCCGCCAACGACCACGACCGAGCCGCCTACGACGACGACCGTACCCACCACCACCACGACCGTACCCAGCGAACCTGAGGAGCCCGAGCCCTGGGAGCCCGACCGCACCCTGGAAAGCGACCTGTTGCTGCAATTGCTGACCGACTTTGGCCTGGAAGGAGAGGATGCCGATGCGCTGCTTGACTTGATTTTGAAGAAAGATATACTCAATCCGGCGAAAATAGCCCCCAAACTGCTGGGCTACCTGCTGGCGCTGTTGGTGATGTTCATGGAGCCGGAGGAGCTGGAAGAGCTCGACCTGGGCGACCCCGATCCTGATGAATTCATCGAGGTCGCGGGGATCATGGTGGGCTGGCTGGGCAACATGGCCTCGCTGTCGCAGACCATCGGCGAGGACATCTACCCGATTTTCCTGGAACAGATGCTCACCCACAGCGCCGACGACATCCTTCTGCTGCTCGAAGACTTCGAAGGCCTCCTGGAAGAATACAACATAGAAATGCCCGAACTCAGCCCCCTGGAAGGCCTGTTCTTCGCGTTGAGCCTGGTGGCCGTGGCGCTTCCCGCACTGTACTATGCCGATGTGATCACCGCGCTGCGCGACGAAATCCCGCAGCTGATCCAATCCCTCGAGCTCGACCCCGAACCGGAGTTTGACCTCGATGAACTGCTCGAAGCCATCCTCCTGTTCTACATTGAGAACACCGAAGACATCATGGGGGCGTATGAGCAGCCCGAGGAGGAGGAAGAAGAGCCGACTACAGAACCGCCCACCACTGCGCCCAGCACAGCCACGACAACGACCACCACAGCAACCACCACAACCAAGGCACCCACAACCACCACCAAGCCCGCGCGGCCCGCTGAGGTTGCCTATAACCTGGCTATCGCGGAGTTGAACCCCATTCGCTATCGGGGGTATTATCGCGATGCGGAGACTGAGTGGTATTTCTGTCAAACCAGGTATTATAACCCGCAGTGGCGGCGGTGGATTAATGCGGATTGCATGTTTGTGGCGGGGGATGACTTGCTTTGCGCCACGAATCTTTACGCTTACTGCAATGGGAATCCCGTGATGTATTGTGATCCAAGCGGGATGGCTGTGGTCGAGGCGGTGAAGGAGCATTGGAAGGCGTTCTGGCAGGGGTGTGAAGATTGGTGGGACGTGTTTAAGCCGAAGTGGGATGAATGGTGGTATGAGAATGGGTATAAATTCCTGATTGGTTTTGTGCTTGTATTCGCGTTCGGTAGTGGTTTTGTATGGCTAGTTGCAAAGGTTTTCATAGAAATCGGGCCGGATTTAATTGAAATCGGTGGCACTTTCTTCAGAGGTACGCTCTGGTTTTTCTCTACGGTGCTACCCGGTTGGATTGATGGGTTTGGCAAATTTACAGGGGCAGATGGCCCGCTAGGCAACCTCCTCGGCAAGCTGCGTGGTTCCCTCGGCAATATGTTCAATCCCGAATCCGAAGGCAAGCTGTTTACGGGGAAGTTCTTAGGTGCGCTAAAGGATTTGTGGGAGAGGCTGAAAGAATGGTGGGGGGGCACAACTGTACTCGTAACCAATGTTACCGTAATATGTGATAGCGGTAACACGGTGGCTGTAAATGAGACTGTATATCCGCGTGTTGAAATTACGCCGACCAATGCCAAGAATCCTGAAGTACAGTGGAGTGTTACGAATACCGCAGGGCAAACAGGTCAAGCCGAAATCAGCCCAATCTATGGCGCGCTTACGGGCGTAAAAGAAGGTAAAGTGACAGTGACTGCTACCGCGAAGGATGGCAGTGGTGAATTTGGGACTATGACGTTTACAGTGACCCCGGCGCCCGTGACTGAAGTAAGCATCACCGGAGGTGTAACGGTGCTCAATGCAGGCGGTACGACACAGTGGAGCGCTACAATTACACCATCTAACGCAGCAAACAAAACAATTGTCTGGAATTATAGCAATGTTTGCAAGTTGGCCTGCACAGTCCCCTGTACAGGCTCCCACGGCAATAATGGAAACGGAATAACTTTCAATCAAAGCGGGCTGATTACAGCCGTATCGGCAGGCATCGCTGTGCGCATTACAGCTACCGCGCATAATGGTGTGCAGGGAGCAAGAAGTGTCCAAGTTAACGCACTAACGAACACCGCACATACCCTGGAAAGAGCGGAAAACCATAGAATGAGCCAAGCTGCGCAAACGTTGCTAGATAGTAGAAATTTCGATTGGGTAAACTCCACCGACACTGCAAGGAGGACGGAGGTGACGTATCTATTTGATCAACTAATCATAATCTTAGGTATTGCAAACGATCCTCCGACATTAGATATTGGAACAAATTACATAGGGCTAGGCGCTTATTTTCCTACCGAACACGAGATACGAATTGATGAAACCAACCTTAATGACTCTGTTATTTGCTATATCCTTTTCCACGAAATGCGACATGCATATCAGGGAGTAGCACGCAGAAATGCAGGATCAAGTGGATGGGGCAGCGTTACGAGCACGACGCTTGCTTGGTGGGACAAAGATTATGCCAGAAACATACCTGATGATGGTTATGAGGCGCATGTAAGCAATCCGCGTGAATGGGATGCACGGCAATTTGCAAGTGAAAGGGGCGCAGATCGCCACTGGTATCCTCAACTTGGCGGTCGCAACTGTACACCACTTTATTTTGGGCAATGGTTTGTATCTTTACCAAATTCATATTGGGAATAGAATAGGAGAAAATGATCATGAAAAGAAGCTTTGCCTTGGCCGTGGTAGCTTTAATGCTCATTGCGCTTTTGGCGTCATGCAAAAGAGATGATAATACAATTCGCCTAACGACAACATCAGAAACAACGACAGCGCTATCGACTACTCAACTTTCAAAGGAGTTGTCAGAGTTCGCATTTTCAAAAGGAACTATAGTAGAGGCAACCATGCTATCGAATACGCAGCAATCGGAGGCGACTACAAAAGAAATATCGGAGTTCGTATTTCCAAAAGAAACTCCAGATGTGATTCGGCACAATTCTGAAGCGGTATACAATGCAATTAGTGCCGAAGACATTGAATTAAGTCCTTATTTTCAAGACAATTCATTGTACGCATTTAAGCAACTGGAGAATTTTGGGGTAGGTGAAATAGTTGACATTCAAAAAGGGCATGGAAACTATCACTTATATCTGGAAGACAACAACGGGATCAGGTATTCAGTACAATTTACTCGGGATGGAGGGCTTACTCAGTTGAATAAGCAAGAAACGGATGGAACCTGGGCTTTAATCTATGATGCATATATGCTCGCAGAATATGTGGATTAGGCAACCTCCTCGGCAAGCTGCGTGGTTCTCTCGGCAATATGTTCAATCCTGAATCCGAAAACAAGCTGTTTACGGGGAAGTTCTTTGGTGCGCTTAAGGATTTGTGGGAGTGGCTGAAGGAGCGCTGGGGGAACACAACCACTGTATCCATAACCGGGATTTCAATTAACGACGTAGGCGATAACACGGTGGTCGCTGGGTCATCTATTGATCTGCAAATATCTATTGAACCACCACATGCCACAGAGGACAGAACCGTAAACTGGAGCGTTGACCCTGGTTCGGTGTCAGCATCTATCAATAGCAACGGCACGCTTTCGGTAGGAAACACTACAGGTAAAGTATACGTTACCGCTAAACTGGCTTCAAATCAAAGCATCTCCGCAACGAAGACGTTTACGGTGACGGCGAAGCCGGTGTCTGTAACAGGAGTAAGCGTATTATTACCGCCCTATGATGATACGTTAAATACAAAAAACCCGCTTATTATTTTCGCTGGGCAAAAGAACAAACCTGTTACAGTTGCGATTAAGCCTAGTGATGCAACAAATCCAGGGTATACTTGGATTAACAACCTACCCAACAATTCAATTGCAACAAGAAGCGGAACCACTTTCACTGGAGTGAAAGAGGGAATAACGAGCGCGACTGTCAACACAAACGATGGCAACATAAAAGCTAGTTTTGATATTGTTGTGTATACAAATAGGTATCCCTATATGATTTCCGCACAGTTGACTATGCCATGTAATTTTTATGCAGGACCTGGCCCTGCTTATGACCTGCGTGCATCTCTCCCAACGAATACACCAGTAAATATTTATGGAACATTTGGCAGCTGGTTTTACGTTTGGATCAATCTAAATGGTGATTCATACGATGGATTTGTGCCGAAAAATAGCGTGGACCTGTTTTGTTCTCAGTCACAAGAGCGAACGTGGAACTCTATAGCGGCGGTATTGTCATCGGTGAAACGCGAGGCGTGTTCACCGTCCGATATTGATTGGGCTTCAAAATCTCCGCAAGCAAGAGGTGAAGCGGTAGAAGAACTTTTTCACTATGTTCAAAACAATATCCTTATGACCAACGTTGCAGGTATTGAGATTGGTTTACTGACTGGCGAACTAGCGCAAGCCTGGGGATTTTATACCTCAATAGATAATAAAATATACATCAACAGTTATTATCTTTCTAACTATGACATTCTGAAAGTTGTGTTGCATGAATTAAGGCACGCATATCAGGCGGAAAAATGGAGAGATCCATCAAAACATACAAATGTAAGCTACACAACATACGACTATTGGGATCCAAATAGTTCATTAAACACTCAGGGTGATCCTACAAGCAACAATCCAGCAGACAGACTGTTATATTGGGACAGGCCGATAGAATGGGATGCAAGGCAATTCGCCGTTATGGATCACTTTGGTAGCGATACCATTTATTCCGGAAATTGGTATTAAAGAAAGGTAGGTTTTTTGGTAATGTATAGAACCGTTAGTTTCTTTGTTGCGATGCTGCTGCTGCTAATAGTGTTCACATCATGCAATTCTTTCACAAGCAGTTTACCAGAGGATACAAATTCTACAGACATGGAGACACAATTGACTATGGACTCGACTGTTCCAACAAGTAAAACCACCGAATTCATCTATCCCGACGATACCCCCCATATTGTTAGAAAAAATGCGGAGATTCTATTCCAAGAGATGGACACTATCAAGGAAGCTGCACTATTTAGTGCAAGAAAGCTTGAGTCTGTCGGCATTAAAGAAATTAAAGATATCCATATAGAAATCGTGCGAGGGGGATTTTATCATGCAACGATTGTAGATAGCGATGGTGAGCAATACTACATTTCTCTAGGAGAATACGGCTATATCGGTGGAATTCGTAAAGATGATATTGATGGCGAAATTGTTTGGCTCCCAATTTTTTGAAATGCGACTAGGAGGAGCATACAAAGAAGCCCAGCGGATGCACACGCCCCGCGCGCAGTGCCCACACAGCGTTGCGAGGCCGCCCACATACCGGCGTACCCCTACACCCTGACCACACCCTTCCCCCTGAGCCCTTCCGCCTGTTGCGGAGGCCGCACCTCCGTGTGCGGCTCCCCATGGCTTTGGAGATACGCTCGGCGCTCTCGCTGCCCGGCGCGAAGACGCCCGCGATGGTCAGCTGGCAATCGTCGCAAATGATAGTGGCGCACGAAATACCACCATATCACACTTTAATACCTTATGGGGGGCATTCCCCTTCGTTGACCTTTTGCCGCTTGGTGAGGAAGTCCGTGGTGAATCTCTTTTGGAGCAGGGCGTTCCCGGCGTATTTCTCGTTTTGCAGCATGGAGATGATCACGTTGGGCTGCCACTTGGTTTTGCCGCCCGGCGTGGGGATTCCCTCGTCCGTGAGCAGGCTGGCGATGAAGCTGGGGGATTTGCCGTAGAGAAATAGGCGATAGATCAGCCGCACGATTTCGGCCTCCTCGGGCACGATCACAGGCTGGCCGTTCTCGCCCCTGGCGTAGCCCAGAAATCGCTTGTAGGGCATTGCGACCTTGCCCTGCTCGAAGGCCCGGCGCTTGCCCCAGGTGACGTTCTCGCTGATGGAGCGGCTTTCTTCCTGTGCGAGGGAGCTCATAATTGTAATGAGCAATTCACCCTTTGAATCCAGCGTGAAGATATTTTCCTTCTCGAAATACACCTCAATGCCCTTTTCCTTGAGCCTGCGCACGGTGGTCAGGGTGTCCACGGTGTTGCGGGCGAAGCGGGAAACGCTCTTTGCGGTTATTACGAAAGGACAATTTTTATAAAGGCCCGAAACGACCATTTAATGTCGCTTCGGACCTTTAGCTTTTTGTTGTTCCAAGGTAAAGCACTGTGACAGGCGCAACTCAGAAAAATGCGGTAGCACCCCTTCGCAAATAATGTCCCATTTTCGCTTGCGGTTTTGCGGTACTGTCTGAAAAAGCCAAGCATATAGCGGTTTTTGGGGCCTGACCCTACCGCAAAATGCGCGAAAAAGTTTTGCGGTACCCCCCTATTGCAGATGCCAATAGGACACGCCGCCATCCCTATAGACCTGTTCTATGCCCAGCTCACATTTGGCAGTCTCTACGGTTCGCCAGCCGCAGATGTTCATTCGCTCGAACATGGCCCTAATCTCCGGCTGCGGCCTGGCCCCTTCGGACAATATTTGCAACAGCATATCTTTTGCTTTGTCTATCTTCGTGGCGGACATTTCATCATCAAACAAATCGTATTCATCGTTGCTGTAGAAATGAAGCAAACCGTTCCCCACTAACTCATACTGGAAAGACCGCGCCCGCTTCGCGAGGGTGCTCTTCAGGTGCTTCACTGTCACGACGTCGCTGTCGTCGCTGTCCCTCGTCGCCGAGAGGACGCTGCGGGCGGCGTTGACGATGTCTGATGATCCCAGGTGGCGGTCAATCTCCTTGCCGGAAGCGTTCTTGACCAGATGGCACACCACGACGATGGCGGCCCCGGTGTTGAACGCCGCACGGCTCAAGGCCCGCATGAGGTTGCCCACGCTCTGCGCCGTGTTCATGTTGTGCTTGCCGCTCAAGAATGTGGTCAGCGGATCGAAGATGACCAGGCGGGCGTTAAGCTCGCGGATGGTCGCTTCGAGCCGCTTGCAATCGTCGTCCAGATAAAATGATTCACTGACGAAGTGGAAGCGGTCGCGGTTCGCGCCCATGGCGATGAGCCGGGGGTTGATCGTCTCCTCAATATCATCTTCCTTGTTGAAATAGAGAATATCGCCCGTTTCGCCCGGACGCCCGCTTTCGTCAAAGGGCATGGGTTCGCCGTTGGAGAGCAGCGAGGCAATATGCAGGATGAAGCTGCTCTTACCAATACCACTCTCGCCCTGCAAAACGCAGAGCTTCTTATAAGGCAGCCATGGCTTCCACAAAAACGCGGGCTCGCTTGTCCCGAAGTGGCTGGCGGGCGTTGTCGCTATCAAACCCGGTGCGTTAATTGTCGGCATTTTCCACGTCCTCCTCTTTCGGCGGCAAGTCGTAATACTCCTCGGATAACACATAGTCGCCATGAAAATAGCGGGTAATGTCGAGCTCCAGGGCCTCCAACACCCGGCAGGCGATGTAAAATCTGGCCGTGGACAGATCGCGCGTCTCCTTCTCGAATTTCTGGTATTGCTGCATATGGATGCCCGCTTTGTCGGCGACCTGCTGCTGGGACAGCCCCAGCTTCGCCCGCGCCCGCCGGAGTATGGCTTGCTCGGACAACACTTTTTGATATGGCAAAAGATTCACCCCCAAAAGTCTTACCTGTCCAGTATATACTCAGACGAGTAAGTTGTCAAGGGGTTTTTGATATGTATTTCGTTCGTTTGTATACGGGCAGGGCCGTGGTGGAGAATAATGGCCGTGGAAATTAACTTGCTATTACGCCGAAAAAGAGCTATAATAGGGACAAGCCAAACCTACTCAAAGGAGCATCGCCATGCCGCTTGAACCCCTCTTTGCCGAACTGGAACATAACATCGCGGACGACCTCAGCATGGAGCGTCTGGCTGAGGCAGGTATGCTTTCTCGAACGCAACTGTATTATGAATTCTACAATGTCACTGGCCACACGATGGGCGAGTACATACGCCGCCGCAGGCTATCAAACGCCCTGGCACTGATCAAAACGTCGCGGTTGCCGCTGATGGAGATTGCCTGCCAGTGCGGATTTTCCTCGCAGCAGGCGATGGGCCGCGCAGTGCGACAGGTGGTATGCATGACGCCTCTCGCATACAGGAACGGCGAGGTCTACTATTTTTTTCCGCCGTATGCAGGCCAAGCGCTGTTTCCTGTGTCAGTGAAATCGGAGAGCATCCCGGCCACGCTGTGTCTGCGGTATTATGACTCAAAATATAAAGGCATAGAGGAGCGGGCAACTGCGGCTTTTCTCGCGCTTGCGCCGGGCTTTCGCGGCAGGCTGTTTGGACGCAACGGGAAGCAGCACGGCGCAAAATCCTGCTACGAGCTATATATAACAGATTATGAGCGCCTGTTGCCCATGCTGAGAAATAGCACGTTTGAGATGGGCGACCCCCGCCCTGCCATGAACACCCTGTTCGCCACCACCACCGCACCCAACGAGGAATCACAGATCAACGCGGCGTGGGATTACCTCTATCTCACGTGGCTGGCGGGCAGTATGTTCGAGCGAACAGACCAGCCCTATTTCGAGGAATACCGCCTAAAGAAGGGCCAGCCGGTCAAGCTGCGACTATTCCTGCCCATCCAAAAGCGCGCCGACGCCACGAACATCACCCTCGAAGCCGACCCCGCTTTGCATTTTGTCGTCGCTACGGCAAAGACGGAAAAAGCTGCCTCGCGAGCAGTGATGGATTTCCTCAAGGCACAGCATCCCAATATTTTGCGGAGTGCCAGCGAATCTTACTTGCAACAAAACGCGGGCGGCTATACCTGCGGGGTGAGGATCAACGCGCCATTGGACGCGCCCATGTGTACACCCACGGGCGTGCATTCGCTCACGCCGGAGTCGGGACATTACCTCGTCCTGCACAGCACGGTGATGGGCAACTATGACACCCTGCGCGAACGGTTGCTTACCTTCGCCGGGGGCAACGGCATGGCGGCCCATCGCGAGGACTGCTTCGCGGTGTACGACGCGCATTGTGGATATGATAATTTGGGGATGAAAATGTACTGCAGGATAAATTTTTCGCAAAAAAATGAAAATTTTGAACTCAGTGATAAGACAAAGCCCGCCGAATGTGCTATAATCAGCCTAATCGACAGATAAAGGAGCGACAACGACATGAACGACCCCGCGAAGAAGCCCGGCCAGCAGCCGGAGAGCTATCAACCGCAAAAGCCTGAAATGATGAAGGTGCTGGAGCAGGCACAGGGGCAAGCGGAGCCGCGCAAAGCCTACGCTGTTAAAACCGCCTACGGCGGCAGTTACATCGACAGCGCGCCCGCCCTGCGCTGGGGCGAATGGCACGATAACACTTACTGCGGCTGCATCGCCGCTGTGATGGAGATTCTCGGCGACCCGGTCAGCTACGAGACGCTGATGGGAGTGTCGGGCATTTGTTATCGCTTTGCCATGAAGCCGGATTGGTGCCCCAGCAGCACGATGCCCCAGGTGGGCACCGTGTGGGACGATCAGATACAGGGAGTAACCGGAATCAAACAAT
>Ga0123353_10002701_pt1 | contig 22126 bp, 18 predicted proteins | sample TergutLab28metaG_3_FD_92763 | JGI IMG/M metagenome (GOLD analysis project Ga0123353, IMG submission 92763) | Labiotermes labralis P3 segment gut microbial communities from Petit-Saut dam, French Guiana - Lab288 P3 | ecosystem: Host-associated > Arthropoda: Insects > Digestive system > Gut ... | reverse complement strand
TCTTAAATGTTTCACGTGAAACATTTTTAACACTCTTTGCCGAGAATGCGCACCGCCGCCAGCAGCTCGGCAATTTCATCCATAGTGTTGTGGATCCCCACACTCACTCTTACTGCTCCCACCGAAGAGGTATCGGCAGAACGATGTGCCAGAGGCGCACAATGGAGACCTGAGCGAGTAGCAATATCCCAGCGCCTGGTAAGCTGCAAAGCCGTCCAATTGGAATCGGTAAAGCCCACATTGAAGGCGAGAACTGGCGAGCGTGGCATCTCGGGTGGAGGACCGTAAACTGTGATATGCTCTATTTCTAACAACTGCTTATGCAGATGATTAATCAGTTTCAGGCTTTGTTGGCGCATCTTGTCCGGCGTCACCTGGGTGACAAAATCTATACCGGCACCTAAGCCGATGATCCCTGGAATATTTAAGGTTCCCGCTTCTAAGCGGTCGGGAAGAACTTCCGGCATTTCCAGGTCTTCGGAATAGCTGCCGGTGCCTCCGCTGCTCCAAGGCTCCAGCAAAGGATAATCGTTGCCAATGAGCAGCATACCTATACCCTGGGGACCATAAAGGCTTTTATGCCCGGAGCATGCCAGGTAGTCTATATGCATTTCTTCCATGTTGATAGGGTAGATACCTGCGGTGGCAGCAGCATCCACCATGAAGCTTAAACCAAACTCTTTAGCCAAACTCCCCAAGGCTTGGAGGTCGAAAAGAGTGCCAAAAACATTAGAAGCGTGAGTCCAGATAAGCATTTTGGTGTTAGGGCGTATAGCCTCAATGATATCATCGTACTCTACCCCTTGACGATGGTCACAAGCAACAATACTCACCTGCAAACCGCGTTTGCGTAAAGTTTCTACGGTTCTTGCTACAGCGTTGTGCTCTAGGGAGCTGATGATGACGTGATCTCCCTCCCAGAGGGCACCCCACATGACCACATTGATAGCCTCGGTGCAGCTAGCGGTAAAGATGACATGGCTGGGGTTAGACAAACCAAAGAAGGCTGCCGCCTTCTCGCGAACTGCCAGCACCTGGCGACCGGTTTCAATAGCCATAGCATAGCCCCCGCGCCCCGGGTTAGCAACTCCGTTCTTTAAGCATTCGGTTACAGCCTCCACTACTTGAGGAGGTTTTGGCCAACTGGTAGCAGCTTGATCTAGGTAGATCATATTCTAAGCTCCTTTGTGATGGCGCTGACTATTTTCCTTCGCTGCAAATAATGGTAAGTAGACGTTCCAGCTCTTCAGGGTTGTTAAAGGGAATCTCGATCTTACCCCCTGAGCCGGAGCGTAAGATGCGTACCTTGGTTTGCAGGTACCCCTGCAACCTGCCTTCCCAGCTTTCCGCGGAAGAGCGGGAAGCCAAATCCCCTTTGGTCTTGCCTCGAGCTGTCTCACTAAGAGCGCGTACTCGAGCTTCGATCTGGCGCACGGTAAGACCCTTAGCTCTTACCTCTTGGGCTAAGCCCAACTGCTGCTCGTGAGGCAGAGACAAAAGGGAACGGGCATGACCCATTTCCAGTTCACCCGCTATCAGTTGTTCTTGAATAGGCTCGGGTAACTGGAGCAGACGCAAAGTATTGGCCATATGTGAACGGCTTTTGCCAATACGCGAAGCAAGCTCTTCCTGGGTAAAGCCATGTTCTTTGATGAGGCGGTTGAAAGCTATGGCTTCGTCGATGGGGTTTAATTCTTCCCGCTGAAGGTTTTCGATGAGACCAATTTCCGCTGCCTGCTTATCGTCGTAAAAACGCACAATAGCAGGAACTTCCTTAAGACCTGCCAGCTTAGCTGCTCTTAATCGCCTTTCACCTGCAACAATTTCGTATCCTTCCAACAAAGGACGCAATAAGATAGGCTCCAGGACGCCATTAGCTTTGATGGAGGCAGCCAACTCCTGCAGACTCTCTTGGGAAAAGGAGCGTCGCGGCTGGTGCTTGCCGCTGCTGATTCTGTCAATATCTATACTCTTAAGCTCAACAGCCTGTTCGTCTCCCGGCTGGGGGCGCAGCAAAGCGTTCAAGCCTCGCCCTAAGCCACGTGGCGCTTTAGCGGGCATATGCCAACACCTCCTGCGCCAATTCGCGATAGCAATAAGCACCCTTACTGCGAGGATCGTAGAGTAGAACCGGCATTCCGAAACTAGGAGCTTCGCTGAGACGTACATTACGAGGGATGTGGGTTTGGTAGACCCTGTTACCGAAGTAGTTGCGAATCTCCTGAGCCACCTGATTGTTGACGTTTAGGCGACCATCAAACATGGTCAGCAATACTCCCTCTATCTGTAGGGAGCGATTGAGCTGCTCCTGAACTACCGACACGGTTTTTAAAAGGTTGCTCACCCCTACTAAAGCAAAGAATTCGCACTGCATGGGGATGATAAGGCTATCGGCAGCACAGAGAGCGTTTAAGGTGAGTAACCCCAGAGAAGGTGGACAGTCGATAATAATAAAGCTAAAAGCAGGGCGAGTTTCTGCTAGAGCCTCCTTGAACCAATACTCCCGGTTGGCATACTGCACCAATTCTATTTCGGCGCCCGCCAAGGCAGTGGTAGCCGGTAGCAGGGAGAGAAGGGGTATCTCGGTGGCAAGAAGAGCCTCACCCAGGGTGGTATTTTTCATCAAAACGTTGTAGCAGCAGGCACGGAGCTCCTCCTGGCGCACCCCTAAGCTGGTGCTGGCGTTCCCCTGAGGGTCAAAATCGATCAGTAGGCTTTTTTCTCCCGCTTCAGCTAAGGCAGCTGCCAGATTAACCGCTGTAGTAGTTTTTCCGACACCGCCTTTTTGGTTGGCGACAGCAATTACGCGACCGATGGCCTCCACCTCCTGACTAACCATGTTTCACGTGAAACATTATGACGATGGGGGGCGAAAAGGACGGCGCCGACGGCGCTGATAGGGAGGTGCTTTAGCAGCTGCTTTATCGGCTTGATCTTGGATAGTTTCAGACAGTTCTTGAAGGGACGCGTTGCGTGCCGGCGAGGTATTTTGTCCTCCCTGGCGTGGAGGTTGAGAGGGGCGTGGCTCGCTGGGGGTAGTCCCACCGCGTCCAGGACGCTGGTTACCTTGGGAGGTTGGACTAGCCGCAGGCTGCTGGGGAGGGGAAGAAGCACGAGTGCCACGAGGTAAAGGATTACCTTGGGAGGGTCGCTGGGTAGCCGGAGCATTTTTCGCCTCTGTCTGCCGTTGCTGTGCCGGACGTGGGGAGGACTGTGGTGTCCCCTGGTTTCCTGGGCGAGTTCTGGCGCCGCCTCCGGCAGGTGTTGGTGCCGGCACGGCCTCCTTGACTCCTTCCGAGTTGGCAGGCTCGGCAGCAGGTCGTCCGGCAGCAGGTCGCTCACGGCGAGGGCTGCGCTCGGGAGCTGCTGCGGGTGCCTGAGGAACAGGCTTAGCCCTCTCCACCACGATGCGCTCACCAAAGGTAACTTCCGGCATCTCCAGACGATGTCCCGGTGGAATGAAGGTAACCATGCTGTGAGCTCCGCACCCTTCGCAGATATAGGTGATGCGGATCCCGCTCAGTTCCCTTCCGCCTTCGTGATTCATCAGCATTAACCTTTTACTGCAGTAGGGGCAGCGTAAACGGTGATCGAAGCCGGCGGGACCAATAGTTACCCCGAACTCCATATCCCATTGTACAATTTCTTCAATCTTCATAGTTCTGGTAGGATAACGGTGTTCTCCGGATCCACCATAACGGGGTTGTACGCCTTCCGAAGCATTAGATTCTCCGGTGAAGGGGGGTCTTCTTTGGTCTTCCTGCATGTATTAACTCTCCTTGGTTATTGCTAACCTTATTATAACATATCTCTCCTTTGGTTACTAGTGGTTGTCATCGTAAAAACCCAAACCACTCTTTCCCTTACCGAGGTTGACCTATACACCTGAGATAGCCGAAGAGAGGATGATACCTTTCTTCCCTTACGGGGGCTAGCCCAGAGTTAGCTTTGGCGCAAGATGGCGAGGGTATATGGTAGATATAGCCAAACACCGATAGGTGCCAGCTAAGCCTCGTTTACCGCACAAAAATTGCCTTTGCCCAACTGGGATTCTCCTCAGGATAATCCCAGCGGAAATGAACGCCCCGACTTTCGGTGCGCATTAAAGCTGCTTTGGTTACCAGCTCGGCGGTGGTAACCAGCCCCTGTAACTCTAAAGCCTCTCGCAGATCCCGGTTATCTTTCAGATAAATGCTGGGCATTTCGTTTCTTATTTCCTCCAGAATCGCCAGAGCCTTGTTTAAGCCTGAAGCATCCCGTAAGGGCGCCACATAAAGATCCATAGTCTCCTGTAACTGTAAGCGCAACTTCACCGGGGAAACTCCCTGGCTGTTGGCTTGCCATTTAAGGTGAAGAGGGTGACCTCCTCCTACCGCTTCTTTGGCGGGAACTGCTTCTCTGGCGTAACTCACTGCTCCGGCAGCAGCCCTTTTGCCAAAAAGGGTGATATTGGTCAAAGCATTGCCACCAATACGATTCGCTCCGTCGACACCTCCGGTTACCTCGCCACAAGCATAAAGCCCAGGAACTGCGGTAGCACCTTGGGTATCGATAACCACTCCACCGCACATATAATGTTGCAAAGGTTTTACTCTCACCCCTTGTTGGGTAAAGTCGAAGCTCCCCGGTCGGTTGAGACGCAGGATGCGGCTCATTTGCCCCCGTTGCCAATCTTCTTCCGACAACTGTTCTAAATGAAGCAACGCCGTATCTCCCTGGTAGTATTGCTGGAAAATAGAGATAGAGCAGCGGTCGCGGGCGTAAAGATTTCCTTCCCTGCCGTTAGCTAAGCCCCACTCTTTAAGTTGCGCCAGTAAAAACTCCTGCCCGGCGCTATTCACTAAAGGAACTCTGTCAATAATACTGAGATCGATAAACCAAAGGGGTAGTTCCGGCTCAGCTAAGCCAATAGGGTAAAACTGCACAAATTCCATATCTCTGAAGGTACAGCCTACTTGATGGAGCAAATGATAGCCATCGCCGGTGGTTCCTCCAGGGTTATTCGTGCGACCGTAGATCCTCCCACCTCCGCCGGTAGCCACAATCAGAGCCGAACAGCTGATGGTGGCTCTCTCACCGTTTTTAAGGTTGATAACCTCTATCCCGGTAACTCCCCGCTCATCACACAGGATTTGAGCCACCATCCACTCTTCTAAAGCCGGGAGCTGACGACGGTGTAACTCCTGAACTAAAGGGTAGGTCATCCCTAACCCTCCGACTCCCGGGAGGGGTGAGCCTTGGGTTACACTACCTCCCCCGGGATGCTCGCGCAGCTGCACCCCCCAGTTGCGCAAGGCTGCCACTGCTTCAGGTCCTTCCAGGGAAAATACCTGCTGCAGCGCGGTATCACCAATTTGGCGACCAATTTCGGCAGTGCGTTGGCGGTGATCCTCTTTACTTCCTCCGGGTCCTGCATAGCTAAAGCCGCCCCCGGCATAAGTGGTGCAGTTATTAAGCCCTAAGGGGGCTTTGCTAACCACCAGCACGGAAGCACCAAGATCGTTGGCTTCCAGAGCTGCCACTAAACCGGCACCACCGCTGCCAATGACAATAACGTCGAATTTTTGGTTTATGGAACCCACCTCCGTATAGATTTATCCTCTACGAAATACCAGCAACTGTCGTTCACTTGGTTCTCCGGTGGCATCCAGGGAGAAGGTATCGGTGAGCAGATGGCGAGCGCCCAAGCGACGCAAAGCCTCCTGAGCCTGAAGCAGTTCGGCAGCACCTCCTGGTCCTTTGGGGGCAACAAAGCGACCACCCTTTGCCAGAAAGGGAATGGCATACTCCAGAAGGCGTGGCAAAGAGGCTACCCCTCGGGCTACTGCCACCTGATAGCTACCACGGTGGTGGGGCTGACGTTCCGCTTCTTCAGCACGCTGGTGGAGCAGTGTAGCCCTGAGCTCTAACAAAGGCAATAGCTCGGCTAAAAACTTTAACCGTTTGGCAGTGGCGTCCAGGAGAGTCATCTCCACCTCCGGGTGAACAATGAGCATAGGCACTCCGGGAAAACCGGCACCGCTACCGATATCAATTATCTTCATCCCGGGAGTTAAGGTAATCACCCTGAGGATGGATAACGAATCGGCAAAATGCTTAAGAGCAATCCCCACCGGATCGGTAATCCTGGTCAGATTAACCTTCCGGTTATACGCCACTAAAAAGTTGGCATATATAGCAAACTGCTGCTTCTGCTGCTCCGTTAGAGGTGATAGCTTCAGGAGGGCAAGCTCACGGCATAAAATATCTTCCGCTTGACTATTCCAGGCAGGGCTTGCTGCCCCATCTACTGCTGTCATTGGCGACGCCCTTCCACCCATACCATCAGCACAGCGATATCCGCAGGACTCACCCCGGAGATACGGGCAGCTTGCCCGATACTACCCGGCATAACCACTGCCAGCTTCTCCCGGGCTTCCGAGGAGAGGGCTTTAATATCCCGGTAATTGACCCCCTGGAGAGAGAGCTGCTCCATATGCTGTTGTTTGGCAATTTGCGCTTCCTGCTTTTGGATATAGCCTGCGTACTTAATTTCTATTTCAATTTGCGCTAAAATATCTTCCTCAAGCTGTTCCAGTTTAAGGTCGTACGCTTTCAGCCAGGAGAGGCGCACCTCCGGGCGTCGCACAAGAGCAGCTACGGAAAGGGCTGCACTAAGAGGTTCCGTGCCTGCCTCCCTGAGCTTAAGGTTGAGCTTTTCCTGGGGTGGGAGCATGACCTTCTCCAAGCGCTGCACCTGAAACTCTATAGTTTCTTTCTTTAGCTGTAAAACCTGATAACGCTCCGGCGACAGCAGCCCTACTCGCAAACTGTGTTCCATTAAACGGAGATCGGCATTATCTTGCCGCAGTAGCAGGCGGTATTCCGCCCGAGAGGTTAACATCCGGTAAGGTTCCTCGGTGCCTCGGGTAACCAAATCGTCGATCAGCACCCCTATATAGGCTTCGTTGCGTTTTAAGATGAGGGGTGCCTTCCCCTGGAGCCAGAGAGCAGCATTGATCCCTGCCATCAACCCTTGGGCGGCGGCTTCTTCATAGCCGGAAGTGCCATTAATTTGCCCCGCACTGTACAAACCTTCTACCCGTTTCAGGGACAAGGTTGGGGTAAGTTCCAAAGGGTCGAGGCAATCATACTCAATAGCATACCCGGGACGGGTGACCTCCACTTCAGCAAAGCCGGGCAAAGTGCGTAAAAAAGCCAGTTGAACCTCGTAAGGAAGGCTGGTGGATAGCCCTTGGACATAGCACTCACCACTATCCACCCCCATAGGCTCCACAAAAACCACATGGCTCTGGCGTTCGGCAAAGCGCACGACTTTATCTTCGATACTGGGGCAATAACGGGGACCAGTCCCTTCGATGCTGCCGCTAAAAAGGGGGGAGCGGTGCAAATTTTCCCGGATAATTTCGTGGGTATCTTCTCCGGTACTGGTCTGCCAGCATAAATGCTCCGGCAACTGCTCCCCGGTAGGAGTAAAACTGAAGGAGTGGCGGTATGCATCTCCCTTTTGCGCCTTCATCTGACTAAAATCCAGGGAGGAGGTAGCCACTCGGGCTGGGGTGCCGGATTTAAAACGGCGCATCTCTAACCCTAACTGTGTTAAAGATTCGCTTAAAGATAAACTGGGGCGCTGACCGCTCGGACCTGAGGAAAGCTGAAACTCCCCGATATGAATCTTACCCTTAAGAAAGGTTCCCAGAGCCAAAATAACTGCCTTGCCCTCGATCTCCTCCCCCAGCTCGGTTCGCACTCCCCGTACCTGCCGAGGTTCATCAGTAGTTACCAGCAGCTCTTCCACCATAGTTTGCTTCAAGTAGAGCCTGGGTTGCTGCTCTAAAAGGAGGCGCATCTCCCGGCTGTAAAGCTCCCGATCTACCTGCGCCCTAAGCGCTTGAACTGCCGGTCCTTTGCCGGTGTTCAAAAGGCGCATCTGGATAGTCGTGGCATCGGTAACTTGTGCCATGGCACCACCTAAAGCATCGACCTCCCGCACCAGTTGCCCCTTGGCCGGTCCCCCCACGGAGGGGTTACAAGCCATATGGGCAACGTAGTCTAAGTTTACGGCTAACACCAGAGTCTCCAACCCCAGCTTAGCTGTGGCCAAAGCAGCCTCGCAGCCGGCATGTCCTGCTCCCACTACGATGACATCGTACGATTTAGGCAAAATCCACCTCCGTTTTTGCTGCTCCGGCAAACCCTCGGTTTAGCAGAGCCGCAACTAACCTTCCTGCGTGGTAATATGAGGAAGACACTCTATTTACCAATACAAAAATCGCGAAAGATAGCCTCAACGATATCGCCACTGGCTACTTCCCCGGTAATTTCGGCTAAAGCTCGCCAGGCGGCGCGCAAGTCGATAGCGATAAGATCCCAGGGAAGCCCTGCGGCTAAGCCTTCTTCTCCCTGGCGCAACTGCTCCAAGGCCTGACTAACCCCGAAAACATGGCGCTGCCTAGTTAATAAGGGGGATTCTCCGCTAAAGGTTAAAGGCATTACTTGGCTAGCCATAGCTTGGCGAAGCTCTGTTAACCCTTGAGCCAAGGGAGCTGCCGTGAACACCAGAGGCGTCTCCTGGGGGATCAGCTGCTTAAGCTCGGCAAGATCAAGCCCCAGGGGTAAATCGTTTTTATTCACCACGACAATGCCCGGCTTATGCTCCAGAGCCAACAGGAGCTCCTTTTCCTCTGACACCAGAGGAGCACTCCCGTCCAGAACAATAAGCAGCAACTCGGTTTGGGTAATCGCCAGCTGGGAGCGCGCCACCCCCAGCTGCTCCAAGGGATCCCGGCTTTGACTCAAACCGGCGGTATCCCTGAGAATAATAGTTAAGCCGGCAATGTTTATCTGCTCTTCGATCATATCCCGGGTAGTACCGGCATACTCACTAACCAGAGCGCGCTCTTCCCCCAGCAAAGCGTTAAGCAGGGAAGATTTGCCCACGTTAGGTTTACCGACAATGGTAGCCGTCAGCCCCTGGCGGATGACCTTGCCTTGCTCCGCTTCCCTAAGAAAGCGGTTGAGATCTTCCTGCACTCCTGACCAACGGGTGGTTAAAAGATGAAGATCCAGCTCTCCCACCTCCTGGGAAAAGTCTACCCAGGCTTCAATCATGGCTAACAGCTGAAGCAGTGTCGCACTGAGCTCTTTGAGGCGTGCCCCCAAGGCTCCTTGCAACTGCCGTAGAGCTTGCCGGCCGGCTGCCTCCCCTCGAGCTTGGATAAGATCCATCACCGCTTCTCCCTGGGTAAGGTCGATGCGACCATTGAAGAAAGCACGCTTCGTAAACTCCCCCGGCTCGGCCGGTTCGGCACCTTCCCGTAAACAGAGGCGGAGGATCCCTGTCAAAGGAACCATCCCCCCGTGGCCTTGAATCTCCACTACCTCCTCGCCGGTATAGGTGGTGGGTGCCTGCATCCAGACCGCCAGAACTTCGTCAATCCTGGTACCGTCTTCGGGATCCACCACCCAGCCATAATAAAAGCAGCGGCTTGTTGCCTCGGCGAAGGAGTTAAGAGCTAAAGGTTGGATAATTTTCGCCGCAATACTTTTCGCCTGATTGCCACTAAGACGAATAATGCCTATCCCGCCCTCGCCTACAGGAGTAGCCAAAGCAACAATAGTGGCGAACACCATATATCACCATCTTCCCTAAAAGATATGTTGCCTGGGCGATTGCTTGGTTGGATTTTTACCAGGTTTAACAAGCGACTAACTGCCTTTCATCGACTCTAAACTATACAAGGATTCTACTATCTTTTAAGAGAATCTAGCTGTACAAAACCGGAGGAGGAAAGCCATGAAAAAAAGCTTAGTCTTTGTGGTCGATGACGAAGTACAAATTTTACAACTCTTACAGAGCTATTTGGAAAAAGAAGGCTACGATGTTGCCACTTTCACTTCCGGAGTTACAGCTCTACTAAGCTTCGACCAACAACCCTGCGATTTATGGATTATCGATATAACCATGCCGGAAATGGATGGCTATACTCTTTGCCGCGAAATCCGCCAGCGAGGGGATACCCCGGTTATTATTGTTTCGGCTAAAGATGAAGAGATAGACCGCATCTTAGGGTTGGAACTGGGTAGTGACGACTATATTTCCAAACCGTTCTCCCCCCGGGAGCTTCTGGTACGGGTAAAAAACATATTGCGGCGGGTGCATAGCCCGCGAGTAACCCCTCCCGAGGATGTGATACATATAGGCAATATGGCGCTCTCCCTCCCGAAACGCCAGGTTTGGATCAACGAGCAGGAGGTATACTTTACCACCAAAGAGTACGCTCTTCTCACTTACCTGGCACAAAACAGGGGCGATCCTTTAGCCCGGGAGCAGATAGTGGAGACCGTTTGGAGTTACGACTACCCCGGAGATATGCGCCAGGTGGACGATCTCGTTAAAAGGGTGCGCCGCAAGCTCTATGACCAAATGGCTACTGCCACCATCGAAACTATCTGGGGATACGGCTACCGCATGAAAGCTAAGGAGTAAACTGTGCGTAGCAGTATGACCAATCGCTTTATCCTGATAGCTGTCCTCCTGGTTATCTCAGCCCTGCTGAGCATGGCTTTGCTCACCGGTTTCTCGGTGCGACGGTTGCTCCAGGAGGAAATTATCAGCCAGCTCCATACCGAGCTGAACTCCTTCGCCCGACAAGTGGAGAAGTATCGCTCCGGCAACGGGTTAATCAACCGGGAAAACTTACGTAAGTCCCTGCGTGGGGAAACCTTGGAAGTTAAACGGGCGTTACTGAGCAACAGCGCTATCTTAGTGCAAGATAACGACTCCCTGCTCCCCTTTTATTTTTATAAGCCTGATGCCCTCCCTCGGGAGGTGCTGAAAGAGTTGGCTGCCTGGCTTCAAAAACCGGCTTTGCCCTTTTATGAGTTTGCCATCCAAGGTGAGCCCTACCTCTGCATTTTGCGCCCGGTGCAGCAGGTGGAATACCAAAAAACGGTGCTGGCAGGAGTGATTATCTCCTATGCCTCAGCCGCTGCCACCCTTTCTTTTAACAACTGGATGCTACGCACCCTGCTGCTGACGGCGGCTTTGGGCAGTTGTATTGCCATAGGGGTAGGTTATGGGGCAGCCCGGCGTATTGCTAAGCCACTGCAACTCCTGCAAGAGCAGGCAGATCGTTTCGCGCAGCGCCAATTTGATGATGCTGCAGCAATTAGCACCGGGGATGAACTGGAAGCGCTCTCCCGCTCCTTAAGAGCCATGGGGAGCAGCATTAAGGAGCACGACTTAAAACAGCGCACCTTTTTTCAAAACCTCTCCCACGAGCTAAAGACCCCTCTGATGTCGATTCAAGGGTATGCCGAGGGGATGCGCGATGGTCTCTTTCCCAGCAACGACCAGGCTCTGGAAATTATTATTCGCGAAAGCCAAAATATAAAAGGGCAAATTGAAGATATTACGTATTTACTGAAAATGGATCTGCTGGAGAGCTTCTTCAGCAAAGAAGAGGTAAGTGTCAACAGCCTTATCGCTACTGCCATCAATCAGATTGAAGGGGTTGCCCTTCTGGAAGATATTGACCTTTACTACAACCCGGGAGAGGATTACACCCTCTTGCTGGACGGTGGCAAAATTGTGACGGTACTTACTAACTTGCTCACTAACGGTATCAAGTACGGGCGGAGCCGCATCGATATCGCTACCCAGGTTGTGGCAGCCACGGACGCAGAAGATGGTTGGTTTTGCATTACCATTGGGGATGACGGACCCGGTTTAAGCGAAGCTGATTTAAAGCATATCTTTGAACGCTTCTACCGGGGCACTAAGCCAGGCACCGGTTTAGGCATGGCTATCGCTCAGCAAATTGCCGAACACCACCAGGGTAAACTGGAAGTGGCTAACAAAGCCACCGGAGGAGCTCTCTTTACCTTTAAACTGCCTTTGTTGTAGCTAGCCTAAATCCCAGCTGTGCCAACTTGGCGTTTGCGCGAGGTCACTTTCTTAACCGGCGGCCTATGCTCGGCTAGGGCTTGTAAAAAATGAGCCATATTCACTTTTAGTTCGAGAATTTTTTCTTCACTGAGGAGAGGTATGCTCCCTTTGCCTATTTGCAAATGCTCTCTTAAGCAGAGCATACCCGCTTCCCGACAGAGAGCTTCCAGCATAGCCCCAGTATAATCGGAGGTTTGCCGCGCCAACTCCCCTAAAGAGACATCCTCGGCTAACGGCATTTTGGCACTATGAATAGCCAAAATAGCTTGGCGCCCCTCAGTATCGGGAAGACCAATCTCCAGTTGCAGCTCCAGGCGCCCTGGTCTTTTAAGTGCCGGATCTACACTGGCAGGTCGGTTAGTGGTGCCAACCACCACCACATTCCCCCGCTCCACCAAACCATCCATTAAAGATAAAAGCTGAGACACCTGCACCGCTTCAAAGTTATGGGTTACCGCGTCCCGGTTGGGAGACATAGCATCAATCTCGTCAAAAAGGATGACTGAGGGCGCTTTACTACGAGCTTCATCAAAGATGCGTCGTAGGTTAGCCTCGGTTTCTCCGTGCCACTTGGATAACAGCTCCGGACCGTTGACCAGTATAAAATGGGCTTCGCACTCGTTAGCCAAAGCCTTCGCTAAAAGGGTTTTGCCGGTACCGGGGGGGCCATAGAGCAGCACTCCCCGGTGAGGGGTGACCCCTAAATGTTCAAAGAGAAAAGGCAGGCGCAAGGGAAGTTCAACTGCCTCCCGTAATTTGGCAATAACCTCATCGAGACCACCAACCTCCTGGTAAGTCACCTTAGGAATCATCCTGCCGTTGATGAGGCGCACCGTGGCTTCATCTTTAGGGGTATCTTCCGGGGAAGCTGTGCCCAAAGAACGCTCCCCCGCTTCCGGCCGCGAACTTCCCACCACGCGTCCTTCGATATGCCGCTTTTCTACCCCTACCGTCTGGTAGCGTCCCCTAATCCACCCCTGCTTGTAGACCCAAGCATCATCTTGCCGGGGGTCAATACGGGAAGGGAGCCTGCTGACAATAGCATCTATATTACCTTCATCGAGTAACGGACAATATTGCGCACAGGCTCTATCCAGATAATAACTTATACGTTGCCTAAGTTTTATTTTATCGACAACAAAGACACGTTCCCGGTTTAAGGTGCCATACTGAAACCAACCTAAATGATTAGCCTCAGAGATAGGGATAAAACGACAGGAAAAGAGAGGGGCGATGCTCCCCAGAGTACCCCCCTGCTGACCTTCGCCCCAACACCAGTTATGAGTCCCCAAAGCGGCGCCCTGACAGGCACAATCTAGCATCTCCTGGCAGCCATCGTAGGAGACAGAGGTGCCATCAAGTTGATGATCTACCTGGCTCCAGTTGCGAATCTTAGCCCAGAGGTTGCGGTAACGGTCTAGACCCTCCAGGCTGTAGGTGACACGATAACGCTCCTCCCCCGAAGGTAGAGTCATGGTTACGAAGCTTCGCTCAGCGCTGGCTTCCTGAAGCACTTCGTTGAAGGTAAAACTGCTACTTTTAGGAAAGGTAACCGTAATCGCCAGATGGCGCATAAAAAAAATCGCTCCTTAGTATACTAATATTTAGCCGTGCCGCTCCATGACTATGCAGTCGGCAGCTTCCAGAACAAAGCCTCCTGCTAACAGCTGCTCTTGCAGCTTTTGTTCTGCCGGAGGAAACATAATAGTTACCTGGGGTAATGCCAGCTGCTCCACTCGGGCTTTACTGAAAGCTAAAATTCGGGGAATATCACCGGCAGCTAAGGCTAAGTGAAGCCCCCGCTCCCCTAAAAAGCGATAGCCTAAAACGCAAATGCTACCACTGAGAGGGTGATAAAAAACCTTACCTTCCCTTGCCATACCGGCAAAGGTCGCCGCGTTAGCCGGGTAGAAAGTGCGGTTCATAATCAAGTGCCCGTCCCAGGTAGCTGCCAAAGGCGTAAGTTGCGCTACAGCCTGTCCCGGACTTAAAGGGACAAACCCCTGCCAAGGGTCTTGCTCCCCTGGGGTGCTCCCTTGCTCGGCACCGGCTTTCCAGGAAGCACCACGATAAGCAGCAGCCAGGCGAAAACCAAAACGTTCGGCTAACCCTTTGCTCACTTGGTTACTGGTTCCGGTATACATCCCCAGAGAACGCACCCCCTGAAAAGCCGCCCGCTCTAAAAAGCGGGTGTAGAAAGCCTTACCAATGCCGCGACTCTGATACTCGGGATCCACCCGCAAAGTCTCCAACCATGCCGAGCTGTCGTAAAGTAGAGTATACTTGCCTACAGCAACTACCTTACCCTCCACTTCACCAACTAACAGCTCCCCGCTTTGGTCGCGAAAGAAAAGATCCCAGACATCATCCAGGTAATGTAACCCCCGCACTGCTTTGGTTTCAGCAGCAACAGCCGCGGTACGGTCTTCGTAGCGAGCCAAACGCACTAAGATAGACATATTGTTTCCCTCCCACCATTATTTAAAAGTTTCCGGTTCCTTTCGGCTAGTCCACCTTTGAGTTATGATCCTTGGTCGACCATACGGAGTCCTCTCCCATCCCCGGATCATTCGTGTTTGCGGGTGAAGATCGTTCACCGGCCTCTTTTGATATCCCTTGAAAGATATTATTCGCTTACGGCAGGTGTTTTTCCTATGCTATGGCGAATTTTAGTTATGATTTAAGTATCATGTGGAGGGATTCTTTTGCTGCGAATTCTACACTTGGCAGATTTGCATTTGGGGTATCGCTCCCCCAACCTATACGGCAGCACGGAGCCGGAACCCCGGGATACCTTGCTGGAGGCTATTGCCGCCTATCTTAACCCCCAAAATGCTCCTGCGGGCAGTGGGGCTGGTAAGACTGATCTCTTACTGATAGCCGGAGATCTCTTCGATAGCCATAATCCGGAAGCTGCCTTGGTGCGGCGAACGATGAATACTATTAAACGTATACAAGATTTAGGACTGGCTGTAATCACTGTTCCCGGCAACCACGATGAACTGTCTTACCGAGATTCCGTTTACCGCCGCTACGAAAAGGAGTGGCCTGGGCTGCTGGTAAGCACCCCGCGCATGGAAGCTCCCATGCCTTATGCCGTGCAGGGCAAGCGTATTTTTCTGGTATCTATGGCTTACGATGCCAGATACCCTACGGCCAATGAGCTGCAAAGCTATTTTCCCAAACGCAGTAGCGAGGCTCTGCATATCTGCCTGCTCCATGGAGCTCTTTGGGATGAGACTTCGCCTCCCGTCAACCAGCGCACGCTGCTACTGCACCGGGAAGCCTTACTGGAAAGCGGCTACGACTATATAGCTCTGGGGCATCTACACCAACCTCTGGAGCTACAGGGAGATAATCCCGGTTGTCTGCTGGCCTATCCGGGCATGATCCTCCAGCGTCATGCCCACGACCCTCATGCAGGTAAGCTGCTCTGGGTAGAGATTGAACGGGGTTTGGCACCTAAACGGGAGTGGCTGCCCTGCCCGTTGCCCGGCCTGGAAGCGACCCCGACCTCAGAAGAAGCTCTAACGGATGCTGCCATTCTCGCCCTCTCGCAAGAAGATACCATCCCAGGCGCTTTAGCTCGTTGTTATCTGCGGGATTTAGTCAGCACCAACAGCACAGTCCGACGTAAGTATCTGCTCAGTTCCCTAACCACAGCTATCGATGCCTATAACGCCAACACCGTTTCGTAGCCAGTTCGGTTCAGAGGAGGGGTATGATGGCTAATATATATTGGCAAAGGTTAGTGCTCCGCAGTGGTAACCCTGCTGCCGAACGCTCCTGGGATTTTAATCCCAAGTTAAATATCCTCCCCACGAGCTCTCCGGTAGGGGAGGATCCCTGTCGGGTTTTGGCTGCTATCCTTTTTGGTGATTTAGCCAGGGAAGGCAGTGGCGAACTCTTCTTTCTCTCGGGGGAACATCATTACCATGTCCAGCGGCTTTTTGTCCCCAACCGAGCCCGTTTGCGGGTTTGGGAAGAGAGCAGTTGGCGAGTTCTCTATGATGATCAGGAAGCCCCCTCTGAAGAAGGCTACCGCCTCCTCATGGAAAAGCTGTGTGGTGTCGGTAGTACCGCCGCTTTTCTGGCTCTCCCTGGGTTAGTTTTACAAAACGGCTACTTAACCGCCGCCACCGACGAAAGTATATCTCAGGAGTTACTGCAAGGGCTCCTAACCCAGGATCCTGCCACCAGTGGCGCGGTTCTACTGGAAAAGCGACGCCTGGCTTTAAGCCCCCTAATGATGACCGGTTATACCGTCAACCAAGGGGGGGGTGAAGGAGAGCGGGAGGAGGCCCTGCGGGAAATCGCCTCCTTAACTAGCCTCATCCAACAAACCCAAAACGATGAAGCCGAACAGCTTTATTGTCAACGCACCATCAAGGCGTTGGAGCAGCAACAGCTTCGTGATCAAAGGCAGCTGCAGCGTCTGGAAGAACTGCAGCCTCAAATGCGTATCTGGCAAACCAGCGCTCAAGGGTATCTACAAGCCGATGCCTTCTGCCGCCAAAGGGAAGCCAGCTGGCAGGAAGCTGCTCTTTTGTCCGAAAAGTTAGGCAAGCAAAGGATGCAGTTATTGGATTTGGGACAGCAGATGAACACCTCCCCGGAAGTTGTTAAACAACGCTTCGACGCTTTACAGAAGCGATATCGGGAGCTGATCCAGGAAGAAGAAAAGTATCAGAAAGCTACTGAGCAGCTTGCCCGCTACGGTCCCCTCCCTCTGCCGGTGGAGCGTCTGCTCCCTCTGATCAACAGGCGATTGGAGCTACTCAAAGCCCAAACCCTACATGAAGATATTCAGCCACCTGCCGGAGCTAACCGCCCTGGGATTGTCGGTTTCGGGGCTCTACTAGGCCTTTTAGGAGGGTGTCTGGCCTACTATTTTTTACGCTGGGAACAGCCGCTCTGGGGCGTTCTGTTCATTCTTACCTGTGGCCTGGTCACCGCTTTTTTCGCTGCTCGTATCGCCGCTCAGGCACCGGAGAAGGTCGAGGAAGGAGAAAACCTGTTGCGACAGGAGCTGCAGGAGCAAAACCGGCTCTTGGGCGGCATAGCCCTGATGGATCCTGTAGCTCTTATCGCTTACCAAAACCTTATCCAAGGGGTGGCCAAAGAGCTGCAGCATCGACCAGACCCCGGTGCTCTCCACGCTGCTGCCCACGATTTAGCTGCCTTAGGTGAGCAGCACCAGGAGCTAAGTGCGGTTATGGAAGAAACCGAAAAATATGAGCAGCAGCTACGTCTCCTCCTGAGCCAGCAGGGGGCTACCTCTCTGGAGCATTTAGGGCACCTTTACGAAGACGCTCAGAGCGAACGAGAGATGGAGCTTAATTCCTGGCGTCGTTTCTCCCAACAGCATAGCGGTCTCCCCAGCCTGAGGAGCCGGGATATTTCCACTGCCCTGGCCGATTTTACCGAGTTGCAACAGCAATACCAGCAGCTACAGCACAATATACCTTTGCTGGAGGAAGAAATTGGCTCCTTGCAGCAGCGTTCTCAGGCTCTCAGCTCCAAGGAAGAAGCTAATATCGCTAACCTACAGGATGCCTTAAGCTGGTGGGAGTTTAGGCTTCAGGAAATAGATGATACCATGCCAGTCCTCCGCTACGCCGAAGTATGGCTGCGGGAAGTTAGTCAAGCCTCTCGGGAGCAGTATCGCCAAACCTTGGTCGGACATAGCAAAGGCTACCTGGGACTTTATCCCACCCTTTTCCCCAGCGAGGCGACTCCGGGTTGGCATTTGCCTACAGAAGAGACCCCTGGAAGACTATTTCTTTCATTTTCCGACAAAGAGCTTCCCTGGGAAGAGATGACGCCTCAGCAGCAAGCCGCTCTCCACCTGGCTTTGCGCTTAGCTCAACACCGTATACGCCCCTATGCCTTACCTCTAGTCGCTGAACTTCTCCCAACAGGCTTGGGAAGCGATATTACCATGAACGATCCCTCCCTAACGATTCTTTCAACAATCGCCAGCGACCGACAGATTCTTTTAACGAGTCAGATGTTGTCAAAATAAGTTATATTTATCCACAGGAAGTGCCAAGATTCGACCCTTCATCTCCGGAAAAAGCTGTTGATAACCAGCGAAAAATCTGTTAGTATAGCTTACAACTTAAACTTTTAGGAGAGGCAACTGCCCCCCCTATATTAGTATAATTGTCATGTATCTTAAAAATTATGCTAATAGCTTTTATTTTTTGCACTTTTTAGCGGCTTTTTGCCTCAAATTGCTCTTGTTATCTTTTTCATCCCCTCTAACGACGCCAAGTTGGCTCCGGCAAAGTTATCCACAGACTTGTGCACACCTGTGGATAAAGTGCCCTGCTAAACCTTCGACATAGTGGAATGTTTTCATGGTCAACCATAGTCTCCTCTGCTAGATGGGGGCTACCCGCCCCCAAATCCCAGACTCCCACCCCACGCACACGTGCGCGGGGACCCCGGGGCTAGTTAGCATAGCTTTGTTTACACTTTCTGGAACTACGTTCCAGCCAGACTGTATAAAAACCGGTTTCAAGTTCTTTGTTTCTTACCTAACTTACCTTAAAGGGATAAAGTAACCGCTTTTTGGCGACATGCGCGTCAAAAAGCAAACTTAATTGCAAGAACATAACTTAATTCGCCGAAGAGCGCACTCTGAGGCGAGAGGCTGAAGACTTTGTCTTCAGCCTCACTGGAACTACGTTCCAGCACCACGCGGTCGCGTGGTGGAGTAGAAGCCCACATCTATAATTCCATGGGTGAACGCAGTTCATGGGCTTCTACTTCCTAAAATCTACGGAAAAGGGTGTGCCGTCCTGTGAATGCCATCGATCCCCTCTGGCAAAGTGTGCTGGAAAGGCTCAAGTATCGGATGCAGCGTCCCAATTACAGCGCTTTTATCCTATCCCTGGTTCCTTTAGAGCTCACCGATACCACCATTACCCTGCAAAGCCTGGATAGAGTTATGCGAGATGTGGTGGTAGGCAATTACGGTGGCATCATCGCCGAAACCTTACAGGAAATCTGCGGCTACCCTATCAAAGTGGAGATAGTAGCTCCGGAAACACCCCCTTCGGCGGAAGCGGTCTATAGTGCGGCTACCCAAGGCTCGTCAGCCCGAGCTTTGCCGGTGCGGCCTCTGACGATGGAAAGCACTTTTGTAGACCCCCCCCTGCGTTCTGATTATAACTTAAGCGAAGCGTCGCCTCATAGCGGGGCAGTTACCCTGAACCACCGCTACTCCTTTGAACGTTTTGTGCGGGGCAAATCCAACGAACTCCCTTTGGCTGCGGCTTTAGCTGTGGCTGAAGCCCCGGCCAAAATCTACAATCCCCTCTTTATTTACGGGGAAGTAGGTTTAGGGAAAACTCACCTGATGCAGGCTATCGGTCTCTCTCTGCAACAGCGTTATCCCCAATACCGTATTCTCTACATCTCCTTCGAAAAATTTCTTAACGACTTCATCAGCTCCCTGCAGAACAATACCACTGCTGCCTTTCGCAACCGCTACCGGGGGATCGATCTTCTACTCATCGACGATATTCAGTTTATCGAGAATAAAGATGGCACCCAGATGGAGTTCTTTCACACCTTTAACGACCTCTACAACACCCAAAAGCAAATTGTCATCGCCAGCGATCGTCCGCCCCGGGAGATTCCCAAACTTACCGACCGCATCCGTTCTCGCTTTGAAGCAGGGCTTATTGTCGATATCCAGCGTCCGGATCTGGAGACCCGGATGGCCATATTACAGTCTAAAGCCCGAGATGAGCAAATCTCTGTAGCCTCCGAAGTCTACGCCTATATTGCTACCCGGGTTACCTCCAATATCCGCGAGCTGGAAGGCGCCCTTATGCGTCTCAAGGCTAAAGCTGGAGTTGACGGAGTTACCTTAATCACCTTAGACTATGCTGCCCAGGCTTTGAAAGAGATTATCGATATGGGCAAAGTCCATCTTATAACTACCGAGCTTATTCAGCAGGTAGTTGCAGGATTTTACCAGGTAAGTATCGAAGATTTAAAGGCTAAAAGGCGTTCTCACGATATTACCCTGCCGCGGCAAGTAGCCATGTATTTCTGTCGTGGGCTTACCGACCAGAGTCTACCTAAAATAGGAAGCGCTTTTGGCGGGCGCGACCATACTACGGTGATCCACGCCGAAAAAAAGATAAGCGATATGCGCCAGGTGGATCCCCAGCTTCATAATCAACTTAACGAAATACAGCGGCTTATCCAGGCCTAGCTTAAGGGGGAAACGCGGTGAAGGTTGTCTTCGATCAGGAAGAGCTAAGTTACGGAGTGAATCTGGTGCAAAGGGTTATCCTCAACAGATTCCCTTCCGTAGTGGTTACCGTCTTATACATGAAAACCTTGGATGAAGAAACAGTGCTACTTACCGGCAACGACATGGAAATTTCTCTCCAGGTTACCATCAGCGCTAAGGTAGAAGAAGCCGGTGAAACCGTTCTTCCAGCTCGCTTTTTGGCAGAATTTATGCGCCGCGTTCCTCCCGGAGAGGTAACCCTCACCATGGGTAGTGGAGATTATACTGCCCACCTGGCTTCGGGTGCCATGGAAATTAACCTACGTTGCATGAGCCCCCTAGATTATCCCGTCCCACCTCAGGTGGAGGTCGACGACTTTTGGCGAGGGACGCAAAAAGAGTTTCGTGCCGCTTTAAAAAGTGTCGATTTTGCCATCTCCTCGGATCAGAGCCGCCCGGCCATGACCGGTATGCTTCTCATAACGGAACCGGGTAACGGTAGGGTTATTGCTATGGACGGTTTCCGTTTTGCCGAGAAGAAGATCGAAATGAACACCCCCGATGGCTACGAGTGTGTTATCCCCTCCAAGGCTATTACCGAAATAACCCGCCTCTTAGCTGCCGATGATGAACCTTTTGAAGCCCACATTGGCGATAACCATGTGATGATCCGCCTACCCAAAATTCTCTTCCAGAGCAGACTCATCGAAGCTCCCTTCCCCTTCAAAGGGGCTAAGGAACTCATTCGCCGCGACCCTACCACAAAAATTATGGTAAATCGAAAGGCTTTGGCTAATGCGGTAGAGAGGGCTATGCTAGTCATTCGGGAAGATGCTAAAGGCTCCAACATTGTTCGTTTTAGCTTTAGCGAGAGTACTTTAACCATATCTTCCAGCTCCCCAGATTTGGGACAAATCACCGAAGTGGTGGAGGTAGAACTTACTGGGGAAGACTTAGTTATCGGGTTTAACGGTCGCTACATTCTCGATGTCTTAGGAGTCATCGACGACGAAAAGGTTTCTTTCAGCTTTACCGGTCCTTTAACGGCTGCCATTATCACTCCTTCCCGTAACAGCGACTTTATCACCATTCTTTCACCCATTCGCCTGGCTACTCAGGCTTAATATGATCACCTACCGTAACGAAGGGGACTCTCTCTTTATTTATCACGGAGACCATATTACCCTGGGACAATTTCTCAAAGCTCACCTGGCGCTCTCCGGTGGCGAGGCTAAGCACCTTCTCAGCTCCGGTGGAGTTTTAGTTAATGGCGAAGTTGACATCCGCCGAGGACGCAAACTGCGTCAGGGGGATACCGTTCGTTTGGGTCGCCAGTGCTGGCAAATGCAGGCCTACAGCTCTCAGGTGTAACGGTTATGCAGCTTAAGAGTCTTTCTTTACATACTTTCCGTAACTATAACCACTTAGAACTCCATCTCCACCCCCAGATGAACCTGTTCATTGGCAAAAACGGTCAGGGGAAGACCAACATTTTGGAAGCCTGCCATCTTTTGGCTACAGCTCGCTCTCACCGCGGAGCCAAAGACAGTGAATTGGTGAAGTGGGGGGAGAGAGAGTACCATCTCGGAGCGCAAATTGTTACCCGCTACGGCAGCCAAACTATTAACCTCCACTACAACCCTCAACAAGGGAGGAAAGGGCAGGTTAATGGCAGTTGGCTGCCGCGCCTTTTAGACCTCATTGGCAACCTTAAATTAGTCTTTTTTGCCCCTGAACACCTTTCTCTAGTTAAAGGCGACCCGGGGCAGCGCCGCCGCTTTCTGGATATTCTTTTCTCTCAGCTTTCTAAACAGTATCTCTATAACCTTAGCCAATATAATCGCGTCCTGCGAGAAAAGAACACTCTGCTGAAAAGCGAGCCCAGGGAATACCAACTGCTGGAGGTTTATAACCAACAACTG
>Ga0123353_10002699_pt1 | contig 22127 bp, 15 predicted proteins | sample TergutLab28metaG_3_FD_92763 | JGI IMG/M metagenome (GOLD analysis project Ga0123353, IMG submission 92763) | Labiotermes labralis P3 segment gut microbial communities from Petit-Saut dam, French Guiana - Lab288 P3 | ecosystem: Host-associated > Arthropoda: Insects > Digestive system > Gut ... | reverse complement strand
CCCGTGCGCAAAGAAAAGGGAAGGTTGCTGCAAAAAAGAAACGAGCAACAAGGAATGTCAAAAAAACAGACAATGCAAGGAGGAAACGGATGCAAAAAAATGAAAACTTGCAGGACGCGTGGATTGACTCCCCCGAAAATTCATGGTATGTTTGTAGACGTTCCAACAACACTTTAACCCTTTTGAATGACAATGTTGCGAATCGGTATTCACGGACTCGGTTTTATGGGAATGATGCACTACCTCGCCTACCAAAGGCTGGACGGAGTGCGGGTTACGGCAATTTGCGAAACGTTGCCGGAACGACGACAAGGGGATTGGACCAAAATCAAAGGCAATTATGGTCCGCAAGGCACCCAAATGGATTTGACCGGCATCAAAACCTACGCCAATGCCGAAGAACTCTTTGCCGATCCGAATGTTGATCTAGTGGACATCTGTCTGCCGCCGAATCAACACGCCCCTATGACGATTGCCGCCTTGAAAGCCGGTAAACACGTTTTCTGCGAAAAGCCGATCACCCTGTCGCTTGCCGATGCCGACGCAATGACTGCCGCCGCCGAAGCAAACAAAAAACTGTTCATGGTCGGACATGTGTTGCCCTTCCTTCCCGCTTATGCCTTCGTCTATGATGCGGTGCGGACGAACAAATACGGCAAGGTGATCGGCGGACACTTTGACCGCGTGATTTCCGATCCGGTGTGGCTCAAAGACTTTTACAACATGTCCACCATTGGCGGTCCGCTACTCGACCTGCACATTCACGATGCCCATTTCATCCGCCTGCTCTTCGGAATGCCGAAACAGGTGCAGAGCATCGGTCGATTGCGCGGCGAAGTGCCGGAGTATTTTAGCACGTTGTTCACGTTTGCCGATCCGACTCTTGTTGTAACTTCCACGAGCGGTTGCATTTTTCAGCAGGGTCGTCCCTTCATGGCGCGGAGCGAAGTCCATTTCGAGAAGGCAACGATTGTGGTAGATGGTTCCGGCACCACAATCCTGACAGAAGACGGACAGGTGTTGCCTGCCGACGTAGCGGCATTGGACGAAATCGGCTGGTTTGTGAACGAATTGACGGAAGTAACCGACTCGGTCAGTCGGGGAGAAGTTTCTCCCATTCTCGGTGGCACCCTTGCCCGTGATGCGTTGGTGATTGCCTTGAAGGAGATGGAATCAATCCAAAAACGGCAACCGATTGCGTGTTAGAGGGTGTTTTTGTACGATTCCTTTGTGTCGCAGATCGGTGGTATCAACAACACACAAAAAGAGCCGGAAAGGCAACCCCTCCGGCTCAGGAACACAACCACGAAAACAACCAACAAACCCATCAAGGACCAAAAATGTCCCTAGGATTCAGAATCGCACCGCTGTTCGGACGCATAAGTTGAACATAGAGATTCCTGTCCATATTGTCCTTCAAAGGACGAACACCGCCATCGAAAAATGCCGCCACCACTATGCCGGGATGCCCCGAAGAGGGACGGACCAGTTCGCTACCAACTCCGGGATTGTTGGAAGTACCCCTACCTTCGTTTATAAAGAGGGGTTGACCTGCCACACCCCAATCCACTACCGAGTCAGTTGCATTACCAGCAAATGTATTGGGGTAGCAGAAGCCGACCCAGTATTCTGCATCGTCTGGCGCATACGGAGTGGCTCTGCTGGTTGTCGATGCAACAGGCGGCGCCCCTTGAACATCCCAAACCCACCGACCAGCATCTTCGTTCTCGGAAATCATCAGAGTTACAGTCGTTCCATCCGCCGCCGTAATATTGGACACCGTTATCTGTGTTTCACATAAAACACCGCCTGCATAAGCGGGAATGGCGGGCGTAGCAACCGCGTTTGCCCAAGGACCAACGACCGCAAGATGATCGAAGAAGACAGTATGCATTCGAGCAGCGCGATCCAAGGAACCGGGACCATTTTGCACATGGTTAGGTACGCCCAACATATTGCGACCAAACTCAACCGGCGGGTTAGGAATAGCAACACCCGCCGCAAGTCCAACATTGTTTAGTGGACCGGCATTGGCAACGTAACTGATCCGATTCTCAGTGGGAGCAACACTCCCACTTCCACACTTCATAATGGGAAGGATCAATTCGTACAAATCTGTGGTGTTCCCTCTCCACGGAACACCGACGGTCTCGTCGTTAATCTGGTCCCAAGCCGTAACATTCTCTATAAACGGCAAAATGAACCCCACCCACGTCAGCACCGCTGAATCGGGTCCGTATCCCAACGGTTCGTAAACATTAGGTCTCAGCGGACCCCGCAGAGGAGGAATGTGTCCTTTGGCATCATTGTGCATCAGGACGGCAAAGGCGACTTGCCTCTGGTGGGCGATACACTGCGCTCGTCGGGCGGCTTCCCGCGCCGCATTGACGGCAGGCAAAAGAAGTCCCGCTAATACTGCGATGATCGAAATCACCACAAGGAGTTCCACTAGGGTGAAACCAGTTCGTTTGTTTGTCTTCATGGCATACCTCTTTTCTGAGAATGTTCTCTTTTGAATGTTACTTCGTGATTGTCCCTCTGTCGGGCAGGCGTTTCGGAATCACCCTCCCGTGTACCCGTATTTTACAACGTAGTCGGGAAAAAAGCAACCGGAAAAACAAATTTTCTCTCAGAATTCCGAATTTCTGTGGTTTTACCCTCCCAAAACGGCAAAAACGGTAGAAATGCCGGGCGTTGCAAAAGGCGTGCAAAGCGCAAAAGAGCGGACGAGCGTGAGCCCGCCGGTTCTGTGCCAAGAAAAGTCTCTTGGTAAACCGCCGGTGGACTAATGCTATCCCCGCTCTTGTATAACGTCGCACCCATCTTTCATTTTGCAAGACTCTGCGATACCCTCACGGCTTCCTGTATGTAAGGATCATCCAAATTGCTCGTTGCCGGTCGTGGCAACGGCGATGAACGACCATCAAAAGTTCTTGCGACTATATGCCGCTGACTCTCTTCCTCCCCGATAATAACGTGCGGCGTAACGCCAACACCGCTGTATGACCAGCCATTCGGAGAATAAAACTTCTCCACCGTCAATTTGACCCCCGACTGCACGTTTCCAGTTGTTCCCGTCCGCACAGGCAAAATCTGCTGCACCGTCCCTTTGCCATAAGAGCGTCTGCCGATCAAGGTTCCGCGGTCGTGATCCCGAATGGCACCGGCGACGATTTCCGCCGCACTGGCACTCTCCTCGTCGATCAGCACGATTAACTCGACATCCCAAGTATCCCGCCCCGTTGCCATATAGGGGGAATCCGGTCCGCGATCCCGACCCTGCGTTCGGACAATCGCCCCTTGTTTGATAAACATATCCGCCACTTCGATGCCCACCTGGAATGATCCGCCCGGATTCCGCCGCAAGTCGAGAACCAACCACTGCATGCCCTGGCGATTGAGTTCGTGCAACGCCTTTGACATTTCCAAACCCGTCTTCAACTGAAAACTCGCCAACCTAATGTATCCGAGCGTCTCGTTGATCATTCGGACATCTTCAACGCTCGGTACCTCTATTTTTCGGCGGGTGATTGACACTTCCCGCGAACGCTGTCCCAGTCTTTCCGCCTGGATTTCGAGTTTGACCGTTGTTCCCTCTTTTCCTTGCAACAGATCGGCAGCACTGTCAGTGTCTCGACCACGCGTTGTTGTTCCATCCACCGTAAGAATACGGTCTCCCTCTTTGAGTCCCCCTTCATCCGCCGGACTGCCACGTATTACCTTAACAATCTGTAACGCAGTTCTGTCTGACCGCAGTTCCACCCCCAAACCGACGAGGTTGCCGGAGAGTGCCGCATACTGGTCATTCAACTGATTCGGCGTAAGATACGCGGTATTCGGATCAAGCGAATTAACGATGCCGCAGGTGATCTCCATCAAAACGACGACCGGATTGAGCCCGATCTGTTTTTGCGCCCCCTCGGCAATGTGAAACAACCCGTTTTTAACATCGTCTTTACTTTGAATCGACCAACCATTGATGGTCGCTTGCACCCCCGAAAGATAAGCGTTGACCCGGTCATTGGAAATGTTTAGCCCGACTTTCGCCCGGAAGTTTGCATCGGAAAGGGCTATTTTGTAACTCTGCACGCCGTGTCGAAACAGTTGCTCCCATTGTGGTGTTAAGGCATAATTCTTTTGTATCCGCATCATTACGTCCTCGAAGAAGTTCAACGTTTCGATGACCGTGAGCGATTGAATGAGCCCCAAATAACTGGTATCTTGGTATCGTCGTCCGATGTCGCAATGGAATCGGGCAACCCGATAAAGTTCCATGACGGTTGCCTCGTTCCGATGCGTCCGCAACACCGATTCGTAATAGGCGAGGGCTTCTGACCACCGTGCGTCGGATTCGAGTGTCTGTCCTTCCCGACGGATTTGTTCGAGTTCTTCCTGTCCGATGGCAGGTAAGTCCGTCGAAACCAATTTGGGGAGTGGTTTCAGCGGGGTAGTGAGCACCGGTGTCACCGCGTCAACCGGAATGGTCAACGGGGAAATGGAAATGGGTCGGTCAACCTGCAAGCGTCCTGGTGCTGCCAGTTGTCCAGAAGGGGTAAGTTGGAGCGTTGAGTTTTCGGCGGAGATTCCTTGCGGAATGATAAGTCGTGGCGGCTCCTGCCCGAGAACAGGAACCGCCACGATGAGGAAACAGAAAATTACCCTGCCGAGCAACGAGCGACTGTGGTGCTTATTGCATAAAGGCGGGAACCATTTTTGCGGGCAAGTGGTATTCATTGTGGGCGGGGAAAAACCGCACGGTCCGCCTGTCCGGGGGGGAGAGACAGGTCGGAACCGTGCTTCATGAAGGAAATGGAAAAACTTTATTTCAAGTCCGACATCCCTGCCTTGCATCCTCGCTCCGTCGCTATCGTCGGGGCATTATATCCCACGAATTGCAAAAAGCAAATTCTTCGTCAAAAACCGGGCGGAAAATCGTACTTTCACGTACTGTACGTGCCAAATATCCGGTTGTTGAGTTTATTCCTGAAAAAAAGAAAGAAATGTATTCGTTTTTGTCGGCACTGTCTTTAAGGACGTGTTTGAAACGGCTTGGCTCCCACCGGGTAAGTTCTATTCATCGCATTTTACTTACACTGCCATACTTTTACTTCTTTTACCTTCAAACCGACGGTTTGGAAGTTAACGGTGGCACCACATAAAACATCTCCTCCCAGGACTCCTGTATCTTCCCAAGCCAGTAGGGGAGAATACCCACCTCTCGGCAGGTATTGTTGCAGTATGATGTACCCGCTTTTGTTGAGTAATCTGTATCGATGCCACTTATTGGGGTCGGGAGCATTTCGAGCACTGTATCCCTGAGGATCGCTTGCCGGGTCTCTGTTGTCCAACTCCACGTTGATCGTGCGTGTTATTTCAACGCCGTTCTTCTTGAAAACAATATACGTTCCTTTTTGTGTTGCGAAGTCAACGCCCTCCCATTCAAGGCTGTATCCACCCGAAAAATTCAGGGCGGCAGACTCGCCAAGTTTGCCTTGGTTGATATGCCATTCCATTACAAAATCTGTGGGAGCACTGTTTGTAATCGTTACATTGCCGCTTTGCTCATTTTCTTGATTTACGATTGCGATACCAATATACGGTTCAATCACGTCACCACGTACTTGTGGTAGGATGGGCATGTCACGTTCCACTCCGATGTTCGCACCGACCTGATCGGCTCTGGTGATCTCCCCGCCCTCTGTTCTAACTGTAAGATTGTTCTCAATGACCGGTTGATGCGTAGTGGTCTGCAAGTTCGCATTGACACCGTGTCTGCCGGTGTCGCTGATAAACAGGTTGTTGATAATCCGGTTGCCTGTCCTGCGTGGAACATATTGTGCCTCTCCCATCTGCGAGTCGATATTGCAGTTTACGAAGGTATTGTTGGCGATCAAAACATCACGCAACTCGTGTCGGGCACTCAGGTTGTGCCAGAATGTGATGCCGTATTGTTGTGGATTGACAAACAGATTATTGATGATCGAATGTCGTTCCCCCGTCGCAACCGCCATTGCACCGTTGACGTGGTAAAATATATTGCTGTCCGCAATGTTGTCAAAGCCGCTTCGGAACCAAAACGTCGCCCGACTGCTTGCGAAGACGTTACGTCGCGCAAGGTTGCCGCAAGACTTAAAGGAGACGCATTGCCCCTGAACGTTGTTGTCAAACAGATTGTATTCGACAGTTGCACGCATATAATTCGAGTAACCCAGTTCTCCTTGCGCAAACTGCAACGTTGCTTGTCCAGTGCCATTGACATACCACATATTGGAGATATTCCTGAAAACATTGCGGTCGATCTTGTTGTACACTCCGACTTGATCCACCGGCGATCCTTCGTGTTGGGCAATCGCCATTGAATGTGCCAGCGTGAAAAAGTTGTGGTCAAGCCGGTTGTAACTGGCACCGAAACGGAGCGATACCACATTGCCGTTGAAGTGTCCCGGACTGCCGCAGTTGAAGAAATGGTTTTGCGTCAATCGATTATGCTGGGCAGTGCCGTTGAACGCCACCGCAGTGTTATATCCGCGAGTATCATAAGCATGCTCAAAGCGAAATCCTTTGATGGTCAGGTACGACCCGTTGATCGTCAGGTGCGTACCGGCACCGGCGAAAATGACCTTGCCGGGTATCTGCGGTCGGATGGTGATCGGTTTTCCTTTTTCGCCGTTGGCAGTTATAGTAACATTACCGACATACACTCCATTTTTGAGGACGATTTCATCGCCGGGCTTGGCTACCGCAAGAGCCGTTCGGAGGGTCGCAATGCTGTTGACGAGAATCCCATTATTTACGCCGAAAGTCTCTGGATCATAAACATCCTTGCGTGCGGAGGCTTGGGGGTCAATCACGATTTTGATGTTGTGCTCACCGGTGGGCATTTCGACTTGCAACCAGTCTTTGCCGACGGTTACAATTCTTGCTTCTTCATCATTGCACAGGACGCTGACAATATCTTTGTGGTAAAAGATGGCTGGATTGCCGTCGCTGTATACTCTTCCGTACAGATCGTTGAAATAAATTTTCATATCTGCGTCGGTCAAGAACGGTGCATCGAACAGATAGGGTGTCGGTGAAACTTCCTGCGCCAACTCCGACGCTACGGAAATGCACCGTACCTGGAACAGCCCTGCTGTAATCAGCAAAGCAAGTACAACACTGCTGATGGCTATTTGCGATATTTTGCTCATGTTTTTTCCTTCCTCAATCCCGAACAATCCCTAACCCGCGTAGTTTGTCATAACATTCGTCCCGCTCCCGACAGCGTTCGAGTTCCTTCCACGAATCATCCTGTACTACCAAAAATTGTTCCCGCGTTGCCGGTATCGCTCCGCCCTGCGAAAGACGTTGAATAACTCCCCGTTCGAGCCGACTCAACCGCAATGACTCGCATTGATAATCCACAAACGCTTCCCAACTGAACGGAAAAAGAGGTTGCACAATCTTCTCACCGATGGTTTTCGCATATTCCCGAATTTCGTATTGGGCGTTCTCTTCCATCCGCAGTGCAAGGAACCGAAACAAGTTGTGCAGATCGATTTTCCAATAGGCTTCGGTGTACGTAGAAAGGGGTAAATCTTTGCGTGCCTGCTCCCGGGCAACCCCTTTGCTAATGCGGCGTTCGTAGACTTCCCGCACGTGAGAGTGCAACGCTTCCTCTTCTTCGGTGAGAATGCGACCGGCATCGACATCGAAAAAGCCGCCGCTACCTTGCCGATTGGTTTGAGACTGTTTTCGCCACGCATCGGGAGCCGTCGTGTAAGCGGCATCCACGGCGACGGAGTATCGGGTACTATACTCGTTGACCGAGGCGGTGCGGTGCCTGATCCATTGCCGCCAGCAGTCCATCGGCACCCGTATCAGCAGTTTGACTTCTGCCATTTCAAACGGCGTGGTGTGTTGGTGCCGCATCAGATAGCGGAGCAGTGTGCGGTCATCATTGACGTGCTTCGTTCCTTCGCCATAACTGACTCGTGCAGCCTGAACAATGGCGGAATCGTCCCCCATGACATCGACGAGGCAGACGAAACCTTGATTCAAGACCGGAAATTTTTGCCAACGGAGCGATTCGGCAGAGTTAATCATAAAGGCATTATAAGCGCAAGAGCGGGGCGGCGTAAGCCCCCCGGTGAGGTGATAAAATTTGAATCCCGTCTTGACATTATTCCAAAAATTTGCTATTCTGTTGGCAGTGTCAATGGACACACAGTTTTTCCAGACGATTTTTAGGAGCGGTTTTTACCGAAATCATCATGACAAATTTTGAACAACTTGGGGCAAGGGAGCGGCAAATCGTGGAGGCAGTCTATCGACTCGAGGAGGGGTCCGTCGGTGAGGTACTGTCGGCACTGACCGATGCGCCGAGTTACAGTGCCGTTAGGGCGATGCTCAACATCCTTGTCAACAAAGGGCACCTCGATTACCGGCTGGTCAAGAACAAGTATCTCTACCGACCGACAGGCAAGATCAGGGCAACGCAAAAGGCGGTGCTACGCGGCGTAGTGGACAACTTTTTCGGCGGTAAAGTTGCCGAAGCCGTTGCCGTTTTGCTCGACGGTGCCCGACTCAGCGAAGCCGACTGCCAAAAATTGCGAGAATTGCTGGACAATGCAAAACGGGGGAAATAGGCTCACCTTAAAGGCGCAAGAGCGGACGGGCATTAGCCCGGCGAGCTTACGCCCCCCGCTCTTGCGCTTGCCAGAGCTCCGGGTATAATACACTAATGACCATAGAAAAATCTGTATTGCCCAATATGAACCAACTGAGCGAAAGCGGAATCGACTTCGTCAATGAGCCACTCTTCACGGATTTACTGTTCCGCAAAGCCGATCCTGGACGCATTCGGGAAATCATTGCAAAATCAAAAAACAAAGAAGCACTCGCACTCGAAGAAACTGCCGCACTGCTCAATGCCGATGAGCCGGAACTCGTCGAGCAAATCTTCGATACGGCAAGACAGCTGAAAAAAGATGTCTACGGCAACCGGATCGTGCTTTTTGCGCCGATCTACATCGGCAATTATTGCGTGAATGATTGTGCGTACTGCGGTTTTCGGCGGAGCAATCCGGAATCAATTCGCCGCACGCTTTCCACCGAAGAACTACATGACCAAGTCCGGAATATCCTCAAGATGGGACACAAGCGGACGATTGCCGTCTTCGGCGAACACCCCAACTACGGACCGGAATTCATTGCCGACTGTGTCGAACAGATTTACTCGGTTCGTGATCACCGCAATTCTATCCGCCGGGTTAACATCAATGCTGCCCCGCTTTCTCACGAAGGCTATCGCATCATGAAGGATGCAAGAATCGGCACCTATCAAGTGTTTCAGGAAACGTATCATCATGAAACCTATGCCAGAATGCATCCGGCAGGAACACGCAAAGCCAATTATCTTTGGCGACTCGATTCGTCAGCCCGTGCCATTGAAGCCGGTTGCGATGATGTTGGAATCGGTGCCCTCTTCGGTCTTGCCGACTGGAAATTTGATGTGCTCGGACTCGTTGCTCACGCCATTCACTTGATGAAGCACTATCGGGTTGGTCCGCACACGATCAGTTTTCCCTGCACTCGCCCTGCCAGTGGGGTTAACCTCCGAGAAGTCGCAGAACACGACGTTTGCGATTACAATTTTTTGCGGTTGATCGCTATTTTGCGGTTGTCCGTTCCTTACACGGGGTTGATCATAACGGCTCGCGAACCTGCTCCCCTTCGGGTAAAGGCACTCGGATTCGGCGTGTCGCAGATTGATGCGGGCAGTCGAATCGAAATCGGCGGGTACGTAGAAACGGGAGATGCCCAAACACAATCAGCACTGCCGCAGACTCTGGCGAAGGGGCAGTTTGAACTCGGCGATTTCCGACCGCTCGACGAAGTGATCCGGCAACTTCTGAAAGACGATTACATTCCGAGTTTTTGCACGGCATGTTACCGATTGGGTCGCACTGGTGAAGTTTTTATGGAGTATGCTATACCGGGTTTCATTCAGAACATGTGTACGCCGAATGCGCTACTTACGTTGCAGGAATACCTTTCCGATTTTGCTTCACCGGAAACGAGATCGATAGGCGAGACCTTGATACAGAGAGAAGCCGCAGAATTATCAAACAGCGGATACGCCACCGTCAGCGGATACCGCTTAGGTATTCTCGACCGATTGGAACGCATCCGCGACACTGACGAGCGGGATTTGTATTTTTAATTTGTACCCATCAAAAAGAGTGCCGCCGCCGCAATGCATGCCGTTTCTGTGCGGAGGATGCGTTTGCCTAAATCGAGCGGTACGAAACCGTCCCGAAGGGCTACACTAACCTCTTGATCCGTGAAACTTCCTTCCGGTCCCGTGAGAATGGCGATTTTACTCGGAGTACTATGGCGCGGAGTACCGGCTAAATATTGGTGCGGTGTTGTTTGACCTACATTTCCCAATGCGACGGGATGAAGCAAAAACTTTGCCGTTGGTTCCGGTGCAAGGAGATTGTTCAAATTGCTCATCGGCACTTCGTTGGTAATTTCCATGAGCACATTTCGACCGCATTGTTTGGCGGCTTCGATGACACACCGGCGAAAGCGTTGGATCGCGGCATCATTTGCCCGGGCGACGCTTCGTTCCATCTGTACCGGCACGAATCGGGCGGTACCGAGTTCCGCCAGTTTTTCGATTAGAAACCGTTGCCGATCCCCTTTGGGTAGAGCGGCGGCAACGGTCAATCGGAGCGGCGACTCCACGTCGTCCGCAAACGTGGCTGCAATGCGAATGCGAATTCCTTCTTTCTGGATTGCCTCAACAATTCCGTGCGAATAGGGACCGGTGCCGTCGAACAGAACGAGAGAATCGCCAACTTTTCCACGCATCACTTTGCAAAAATGGTGGGCTTCATCGCCGGACAGCAACACCTCGTCGGCATCCCATCGGGAAACGGCATGGTCTACGAAAAAACGATTGCTCATTACTCTACAAGCGGTTTGAAATGTCCTTTCTAATATTTCACGCAACAATTTTGAGCAGAGGATTCTGCGGCGACCTGTTTTCCGCATACTCCGGGAATGCCGCCACGATGTCCGTGATGTCGATCATTCCTAATGGAGCACCATCGCCATCCGTTACCGGCAGTTCGCTGATTCGCTTTTCCCCCATGATCGCAATCGCTTCCAACATTCGTGTGCCCGATGTTACCGATGTCGGTTTTGATGTCATCACATCGTGAATCGGAACATCCAAAAGGTGTTCGCTACGCTGTTCAAAGAGTCGTGCCAAGTCGCTGTCCGTGAAAATGCCCGACAATCGACCATCTTGCTGTGTTAGTAAAATCGCTCCTGATCGCCGACCGGTAATGCTATGCCGGGTAAAAACTTGCCGAATCGTTTCCGAGTCGGGCGCAATCCGGCAACGTTCCAATGACCGCATGTGTTCATCCACAAGACTCAACCTGCGTCCGAGTGCTCCGCCAGGATGCAGTTTGGCAAAGTGTTCCGCCTGAAAACCTCGCCGCTCACTGACGGTCAGTGCCAGTGCATCTCCCAGTGCCAACATCACAGTGGTACTGGCACTCGGCGCGAGATTATGTTTGTCCGCTTCTTCAATTTGACCGATCTGCAACACAATGTCGGCACTTCGAGCGAGCGTACTCTGTTCCGAAGCGGTCACGGCAATGATCGAACCCGCGAGCGACCGCAGGATGGGCAAAATGCGGATCACCTCTTCGGACTCGCCACTTTGGGAGAAAATCAACACCACATCGTGGGACTTTACCGCCCCCAAATCGCCGTGAATGGCTTCGGCTGGATGAAGAAAATGGGATGGCGAACCGGTCGATGAAAGGGAGGCGGAAACTTTTTTTCCGACTACGCCGGCTTTTCCCATGCCGCTGACGACGACCATTCCAGTACACCGGAGAATCTGCTCGACCGCTTGCACAAAGCGGGAGTCGAGTTTATCCGCAAGGGTCTGAATGGCTTGGGCTTCTCGTTGTAAAATTTGTTTTCCTAGCGATAACACATCCGGCATCGTATTTCTCCATTGCAGTGCAACTTCGGCGTGAGTGCAACCTCGGCGTTGTGGAATGGTAGTGAATTTATCCCAATGGGACAAGGGGATTTTTGGGACAGGGCAAAATGGTAAAATGGTAAAATGGTAAAATGGACGCACTCCGGGCGGGGTATCGCATTGCCACAAAAATAGAGTATAATCGGTGCCTGGTTTAGACTCGAAGAACTCTTTTGTGGAGATCGCTTATGCACCTTACGCCTGAATTTCGCAGCATCGGACAAGAAAATTTTTACGCCGCTATCGGCAGCACTCTGTTACGACGTGATCTGCTCAAAAAAATTAATGCCCAAGACCTTCGGTCCGGAGCCGGACTCGGTGCCGAAGTTTTCGGTTACGGTACTGTTGAAAAACCGGTCCGTGTTGCCGTGATCGGAACCGGCGACCAAGGAGGCGTGTTGATCGGAGCCATCAATCCTCGATACGTGCAAGTCGTTGCCATTGCCGACATTCGACCCTTCAACCATCACAGGGCATTTCACGGCGATATCTCGAGTCCCGAAGCCCGCGCTCGACCCGGTCTCATCGTTAAGTACCGCTGGGCAAACGAAGAAGAAGCAAAGCAAAACGTCAAAGTCTTCGGCGATTACAAGGAACTCTTCGACTTCTACGAAGGCAAAGAAGGGGACGAAGGAATCGAGGCAGTCATCATTGCACTGCCGCTCCACCTGCATGCACCGGCATCCATTGCTGCGATGAAACAGGGATACCACGTTCTGACCGAAGCGTTGATGGCTCGCACCATTGCGGAATGCAAAGAAATGGCTCGTACTGCCGAACAAAACAAGAAGCACTGTGCGACCGGACATCAGCGGCATTACAGCGTACTTTACGATCATATCGTGCAAATGCTCCAGGGGGGAGTTCGCAGTGTTATGGGTGATCTGCATTATGTGCGTTCGCAATGGCATCGGAATTGCCGCCCGGGTGCCGATGGTTGGAGTGCTCCGTTGCCGTTAAAGATCAAGCCGGAAGACTCGAAACCATTGGAAAAAGTGCTTGCCGACCTTGAATCCGAACTTGCCAAGCCGGGACTGGCGGCGGCAGTGCGTGGGCAACTCCAAAATCAAATGAACCAAACCAAAGTGCAGATTGCCGACGAAATTCTGGCAACAGGCGGCGAGTACAATGGCTTCACGTACAAATCCGCCAAGGAATACGGCTACGTAGATGCAACCATCGGCGGCGCATACCAACGCCCGGCAGCCGAAGAGCTGATTCGCTGGCGGCTTTCTGACCGAACCGGTGCTGGTCTGATGGCGGAACTCGGCTCGCACCAACTGGATGCAGCATGCATGTTCCTTGCCGCTACCCCTGAAGGCACACGGATTCCGCTCTCGGTTTCCGCAACGGCAGCGCGGACAATTTTCCCCAAAGATTTGGACGAGACTCCGGTTGATCGGGACATTGAGGATCACATTCACTGCGTTATTGACTATCCGACTGTCGGTTATGATCCGAAGGATGAACTCGGTAAACTTCGCAAAATCACGGTGGCGTTTTCGTCGATCACCGGCAACGATTTCGACAGTTGGGGGGAAACGGTCTACGGTACCAAAGGCACAGTGCAGTTGGAGCAGGAAAAAGATGCGATGCTCTATGAGCGTTCCTCTGTCCACAAAACATCGAGAATTAACGCAAGCGGTACGGGCGAGGGTCGGGTATTATCGATCGCGGTGGCAAGAGATGGCGATCCTCCCTTGAACGATCCTCTTTCGGCGGCGATTGGGTTTCAAGCGATGTCGGGTGCGGGTTTGGGTTACTGCGAACAGATCGAGCACTGGGCGTATTGCATTCGTGAGAATCCGGAGGCGGATCCATCCAAGGCAAAGCCGCGTTGCTATCCGCAGGTTGCCCTTGCCAATGCGGTGTTGGCGTTGACTACGAACATTGCGGCGAAGCGTGGCGATACGGTCGAATTCGATCCGGCTTGGTTTGACATCAAGAGCGATGCAACTCCCGAGGCGTGGGATGCCGCTAATCCGGTGAGGTGAAACGGAATGTCAAAGAGCGAAAAACAGAGCCCGTCGGCATTTAGCCGGAGCCTGAAGGGTAAGCAAGGACAACCTTTCATTCAGAAACGGCATCAGACATAATTCTGTCTATGAGAATCCTATTCGTCAATGTCCCGCACGAAGCCATTGGTAGCCGGTTGGCAGGAGAGCATCTGCCGCCGCTCGGATTGCTTGCTGTTGCCGGTCCGCTCGTTGACGCAGGACACAATGTCCAACTACTCGATGCCGACCACGATAATCTGAGAATCGAGCAGGTCGCCGCTGAAATCTTGCGACGAAACCCCGACGTTCTGCTGTTCGGTCATTCCGGTTCGACATCGGCACAACCGATCATCGAAGAAGTCGCTCATCTCGTTCGAGAACAAAACGCCGACATCAAAATCATTCTCGGCGGTGTCTTTCCGACATTCCACTGGGAACAAGTCCTACGCAAAAAGCCGCAAATTGACTACATCGTCATCGGCGAGGGGGAAGCGACCTGCCTGAACCTGATGACGGCTCTTGCCAATGGCACGTCGCTGGAAACTGTCAAAGGAATAGCCTATCGTTCCGAAGGCAATCCTGTGCAAACGCCGCCCGCACCAGTGATCGAAAACCTCGACGATTACCGCATCGCTTGGGAATTGATGGAAGGTTACAATTACACCTATTGGGGACGCAAGAAAGCCGCCGTGGTGCAGTTTTCACGGGGCTGTCCCTTTCCGTGTGTCTATTGCGGTCAAAGTGTGTTTTGGAAACGTTGGCGACACCGTGATCCGCAACGCTTTGCCGACGAACTGGAAATGCTGCACAAGAAATATGGCATCGAAGTCTTCAACTTTGCGGACGAAAATATGCCGTCCAATCCGAAGGTGTGGAAAGAATTTCTCGAAGCCCTGATTGCCAAGAATTTGAAATTGACGATGATCGGCACTGTGCGAACGGACAGCATTGTGCGTGATGCCGACATTCTGCATCTGTACAAGAAGGCGGGCTTTGTGCGGTTTCTGCTAGGCATTGAGCACTGCGACGCATCGGTACTCAAAACGATCAACAAGGCATCGGACATTTCGACGGACAAAGAAGCAATTCGACTGCTTCGGCAGCACGGCATTCTTTCGCTGGCAACTTATATCATCGGTTTTAGAGACGAAACCATCGGCGATTTTTATCGGCATTGGCGGTTGCTTTTATCGTATGATCCCGACCAAATCATGACGATTTTTGTAACGCCGCACCGTTGGACACCTTATTTCGAGTCGGCGAAGGAGCGGGAAGTCATCTTGACGGACTTACGCAAATGGGACTACAAGCATCAGGTGCTAAAAAACAAGCATTTACCGCCGTGGGGAGTGATGTTGTGTTCCAAACTTCTCGAAGTGATGATGCAGGCACGTCCCAAAGCATTGTGGCGGATTCTCTTTCACAAAGATGCAAGCATACGCAGAGCGATGCGATGGTACACTCGGATTGGTCGCAATGTTTATTTTTGGGAACTGTATCAGTTCTTTTTCGTGGTGAAGTTGACGAAGGATAAAATGACGCTGGGGGAGTTTTGGGAGTGATTGATACGTTTTTTTTTGAAACATGCTGGTCGGCTTGGTAAAATGAGCGGCACTGTAACGAACCGAACGTCATGCGAATCATCAGCGACTTTCACGACTATTACGACATCGGCATGCAAGCCGCTTGTCTTGACCACTCCGCCCCGCAGGTGTACAATGCCTTTATGATGATTCCACAAGAATTCGGTTGGTAAACGATGCTTGTTGATTTTTTTGATTCAGAATATCTGTCGCAACAATACTCAGACCAAGATGATAAATATATCGTTTGTCTGACACTGTGGAATAACAAGCCAGCAAAAATTGTTTTTGATGGGGTCATTGGTGTGTGTGCTTTTTCTAATACCTGTCCAATTGGGTTGCGATACGAAGCATCGCCATCGCATTTTTTCCAAGATGCGTTGACATCAGCATTTGAAAAAATACCTGAACAACATGGGTACATGTGTTATGAGATTATTGATGTTAACGAAGAACCTTTTATTAAGGTTGTGGCTAAAGGGTACGAATTTTTAGAATGAACTGAGTAATATCCTTGTTACTCACTGTCTCGCGATAGCCAACAAAATGAAATCGTTATAACACCACACAGAAAGAACCATCGACCATGCAACCCAACAACACCGAAATCATCATTTACCGAACCGAGGACGGACGTGCAAAAATTGATGTCCGTATGGAAGAACAGACCGTCTGGCTGACGCAAGCGCAGATGGTGGAACTTTTTCAAACGACAAAGCAAAATGTCAGTCTTCATATAAAAAATGCCTTCAAAGAAGGGGAATTAGAGCCTTCGGCAACTGTCAAGGAATACTTGACAGTTCAAAGTGAGGGCAAGCGAGCGGTTTCAAGAAATGTGAAATACTACAACCTCAACGTTATCCTTGCCGTCGGCTATCGGGTAAAATCGCCGCGCGGTACGCAGTTCCGACAATGGGCGACGAAGATTCTACACGAGTACCTGCAAAAAGGCTTTGCCCTGAACGACGATTTTCTGAAAAACATGGGCGGCGGGGTGTACTGGAAGGAACTGCTGGAACGCATTCGGGACATTCGTGCTAGTGAGAAGGTGATGTACCGCCAAATCCTTGATCTGTACGCCACCAGTTTGGACTACGATGCCAGTGTGCCGGAGACGATTGAGTTTTTCAAAATCGTGCAGAACAAATTGCACTATGCCGTCAGCGGGCACACGGCAAGCGAAATCATCTTTGATCGTGCCAATGCCGAGTTGCCCTTTATGGGCTTGACTGTGTTCAAAGGCGACCGACCTGTGAAAAGCGAAGTTATCGTTGCGAAAAACTACATGACCGAAAAGGAACTGTTTGCTCTACGGCGGATGGTCAATGCCTTCTTCGATATGGCGGAACTCAAAGCCGAGTCGCAAGAGCCGATGTACATGCAGGACTGGCTTGCAATGCTGGACAAATTCACGGGCGATTTCGGCTTTGGCGTACTCACGGACGCAGGAAAAGTCAGCCATGTTGAGGCGGTGGAGAAAGCCCACTGCGAGTATGATGCCTACCGCTCACGGCTTTCCGATGAATTGACCGACGTGGAGAAAGCATACTTGGACACGCTCCGGGAAATGCAGAGAAAATTGGAAGACAAGAGTAAACAGTAAAATCGCCAACTTCGATGCCAGCCCCTAAAATCGCCCCCTATTTCCGTTTCAAGCGTCCCGTTGACATCGTTGGCGTTTGCGTCATTTCGGTCGTTCTCGTTCCAATCATTCTCGTTTTTGTGCTATTGGTTCGTTTAACATCGAAGGGACCGGTTTTCTATTCGCAACTCCGCTGCGGCAGAGATGGCAAGCCGTTCAAAATGTACAAAATCCGGTCGATGATCGTCAATGCCGAAACGGACGGTGCTGTTTGGGCAGGTAGCAATGATCCGCGAATCACGCCAGTCGGTCGGGTTATGCGGAAACTGCACATCGACGAATTGGTCCAGATTTACAACATTCTCCGAGGCGAAATGTCGCTGGTCGGTCCGCGACCGGAACGACCAGAATTTTTGGAAAGCCTGAAAGAGCAGATTCCCGGCTATGAATATCGGATGCTCGTCTTGCCCGGCATGTCGGGATTTGCCCAACTCAACTTTCCCGGAGATGCCGACATTGATGATGTTCGCCGTAAACTGGCTCTCGACTTGGAATACATCGAAACCGCCTCCTTTTGGCTCGACATACGGATGCTGGCGGCAACGTGGTGCCAATTTTTGTTCACAAAATTTTCGAGAACATCGCCGCTCAAAATGTTCGGCGTTTATCGGAGTGCGTAAAAATATCCGCTCTTTTTCGCTATCTGAAGATTGCGGCTCTGCTTGCTTTTCATTTATGGTATAATACCGCCCACGTCAAGACATCTTTCACAAACGACTCATGCACCGTCGATTGGGGTTCTTGTAATTGCCGCCCAATTCTGCGACAATGGGGCGCATATTTCATTTCCCAACGTATTTTATGCGACGTTTTTTTGCTTCCCTGCTCATTGTATTTGTTTTCACTGGATGCCCTAAGAAGGAACAATCCGATGAAACTGACCCCGGTTTTGGTCCCGGTGGCGAAATCATCAGTGTACCGATGCCGACCGCCGAAATCCTAGCGGCACTCGGTCCCGAGAATAACATTCCCATTCACCGCCTTCTGCCGGACCCGGTCTTCGTTGCTGTTGGAAATCCGAAGCGATTCTTGGATTCACCGGTCAGCACGGGCGGCGAATGGGTCGTTGCCGAAACGATTGCGGAAGCACTGCGATATAGCATTGACCCGAACAGTATTGAACGCTTCGTTCAATCCGCCGGTATTCCCGCGACGGTCTTTGTCAATGTTCCGAATCCGCAAAGCCCGATGGCGATGCCGATAGCGAGACCATTCCAAATTCCGCGCCGGGTAACAATCATCACCTTCAGTACGGCAGTGGACAAATCGCTCCTTGCGGCATCAATCCTTGGTGGAGATGTTGATCCTGCTGCCCTCGAAACGCGAAAACGTACCGAAGGGCGAAACGAATACTACGACATCTCGGACACGAGTATGGGCATCCCGCAGTGGCTTGTCTTCGGGATGATGGATGAGTGCACTGCCGTAATTGTTGAAGGGGTCGAAAACGATGTCAAGTCGGTCTTTTCCGACACGATTCCGAAAAATGCCGTCCTTGACCGACTCAAACATACTCCAGTGGACACCAACGATTTGACCGTGCTTACGTCGCTGGAAGGGGTCGAAATGAGTCCAGAACTTTTAGAGGGCACGTTGATGCAGTTCAGCGAAATAGGAATCATCCCGATTAGTTTTGTGCAAGCGGTCACGCAACACCTTCGTGCTTTGACGCTTTCGTTGAATGCTTCGGCGGTGGTGGGACAACCGATCCTTTCGGCTTATGCGGAAGGAAGAGACGAAGCAGGTGCAGAGGTTATCGGTGATGCGATTCGCCATGTTCAGACCTTTGGTCAAACGACGTTGCTAACGATGAGTGACAGCGCAAAGCAAGCGTTGCCGATTCCGGCAGAGTTTGCGACCGCCTTGTTGAATGCAATAACCGTGGAGGTTATTGGCACACGGATCAATGTTACCCTCAATAATTTTGAGACGTTGATCCCGACCGTGAATGGTTGGGTTCGCAACCGCCAAGCCGCCATGGAACATGAAGTATTGGCACGGCAACGCGTGGTTCAATTGCGGGGACTTGTGGAAATTTTTGTGGCATATTATAGGGAAAATGGAAAATTTCCGTCAGACATTGTGGATGCGGAGGGTAAGCCGCTGTTGAGTTGGCGAGTTCACATACTCCCGATGGTGGGACTGGGGGAATTGTACGGCAAATTCAAGTTGGATGAACCCTGGGACAGTGAAACGAACCGGGAAGCGATGGAAACGGTGCCCCGTATTTTTGCTCCGTTTGTGCCGGAAATTCCGGTAACGAAGACGGTCGTTCGGTTCTTTGATTCTCCCGGAACTCCCTTTGCCAATAAGGATTTGAAAATTGAAGACATCACGTTGCCGCAGAACACGTTGATGTTTGTCGTTGTGTCACCGGAGTATGCGGTGGAATGGACGAAACCGGAGTCGTTGAAATACGATGCCGACAAAATTCCTGACATCTTTGGAGAACTACTTCTTGGTGTGTCATTTATCGGACAGATGTGGGAAGTGCCGATCCCCCCGGAGTCAGACCCGGAGTTTGAAAAGACGAAGCAGGACATCGAAGCGTTGATCAGAGGGACACCGTTGGATTCGTCAGCGTTGGATTCGTCAGCGGAGTGAGTCCACCGAGCCCGCCACGCAAGCAAGGGACGCACAACGTTGCCCCTGCTTACACGGCGAGTTCTTTTTATTCCAGCGACGGAAACACAATCTCCCCGCGAAGTTGGGCTTCTCCCCCTTCTTTCTCGTACACGCCGTAAAAGATCGATACGCAGTCGAGCCATAGTACGATTCGCTGCATTTCTTCGGCACTCAATTCCACCCCTTTGTGCCCCCCTTTCAAATGGGGATATAAGAGCGATGCTTTCGCGCCGAACCCGCCAGGGGTTGTTCGCAATGCTTCGCCATACGAATAGGAACCATATTTCGGTACCAGTTCGTTGTACGAGGCGTACCATTTGTTCGTGATCGGTTCTCTGGCGAGATTCGGTACGTCCGGCGTTCCCTTTGCCCGTTCTTCGGTGTGGCAGGCAACGCAGTGCTGGTCCCAGATCGGTTGTACCAGTCGCGGATAACTGAACGGATTCGCGTCTGGATGTGCCGGGGTGAGGACCGATGGGGGACGTTGAAACGCCCGAGGAACCGATGTCACCGAAATCGGCGCAGAGGTGCGCGGTTCATGGCAACCATTGCAAGAAAGTGACTCCCCATCGTGAAGGTAAAGCGAACCACGCATCGACTGGACGGCGAGACCCTCTTCGTCTAACACTTGTAATTGCAATGGTTTACGCGGCGGAACCTGAAAATGAACACTGCCATCCTCTTCAATCGGGACGGTGCCGAGAACATATCGGGCAAGGACGACCGAGCCAGGACTCGTCGGTTCACGGAAACCGATTTCATGTGGCGGAGCACCCGAAGGGACCGACATCGGAATCCATTGAATCACACGAAGTTCCGACAATTTCGTGCCTTCGGGAAAGGGTCGCAGCGATTGATAGACATTGACGATAGAAATCGTTCCTTGCGGAAGGGAGGCAATTCGGTCCCGCATCGGAAGAACGTATGGCTGTGGTTCAATGTTGGCGTAAACCTGTCGCGGCATCACGGAGGGCTTTGGTCTTGCCATGACTGGCATTGGCGAAAGGGATCCGATTTCGGGATCGCGGTAAATCAATTCCTTGTTGCCGAACGCGTCGATTAAATAGATACCGTAGTCGCCACGTATCGGTTTGAGGGTGTGCCCATCGTACTCGAAGCCCATGCTCGGTGTCATCGAGAAGTCGGCAACCGCGAGATAGTATTTTTCGGAGAGCGGAAACGCCGTCCCGTAAACCTGGGCTCCGCCTTGACTTTCGGGAAAATCGACATCGGGGGTGAGCCGTTTCGCCGGTGCCATCGCATCGTCATCGGGAATACTGGGATCAATAATAACGAGCGAACCGTAAGCCTGACCATGATGCGGAGCCGCCGTGGAAACAAACTTTTGCGAATTCGGAATCGCCCGGACACCGAGTTCCATATCCGGTCGCAAATGAGCTGGCGTAAAGTTGCCATAGACCTGCCGGGGATCACGCCCATCCAATGTTGTAATCCACGGTTGATGAGCCAAGTTCCAATGCCGGTCAGGATAATCCCAACGAGTGTACAAGATGCGACCATCGTTCGTCACGCTCGGATTCCATTCATTCGTCTCATGATAACTCAAACAACGCATGAACGAGCCATCGGGATACATATCAAAGAGCGTATACGTGGGACAGACCCTGCCGCACCGCAGATAACCGCCGCGCCGCTCAGAAATGAAAACGATACGCCCATTCGGCAGCCAGCAGGGATCGAAATCGTTCCACGTGCCATCGGTAATTTGCCTCAGATCACTGCCATCAATATTAACCGTGAAAATGTGATAAGCACGTCCCTCGTCCCAATGTCCCTGACTGGGATCGGTATGATGGCGGTGAGCGGCACTGCCGGTACACTCCACGTAAGCAAAAGCAATCCGATCGGCTTCATAGTTGAGGTTGGGGGAGAGAAACGCACCGGTGTTGAGTTTTTGCCCCTGCAAACGTCCCGATTGAACGACGGAATCGGCGAGCAAGTTGCGTACCACCGGCGGGCTTACGCCCCCCGCTCTTTCTTTTCCGAAGGGATTTTCAAGGACATAGAGTCCTCCGCCAGGGACTGCGGTGGCACCGAAATACTGATCGACCATGTGATTGTATGTTGGGCGGTGTCTTTTGATGAAAAGTATCTGGTCGAAGTCGTTGAGTAGCGGATTGGAAAAGGCAATGTCCCGACGCAGTTGGGCAATAAACATGAACAATACAAAACGTTCTCCGACAGGAGTGGTTTCAACTGCTGTTCCCAAT
>Ga0123353_10002698_pt1 | contig 22132 bp, 6 predicted proteins | sample TergutLab28metaG_3_FD_92763 | JGI IMG/M metagenome (GOLD analysis project Ga0123353, IMG submission 92763) | Labiotermes labralis P3 segment gut microbial communities from Petit-Saut dam, French Guiana - Lab288 P3 | ecosystem: Host-associated > Arthropoda: Insects > Digestive system > Gut ... | reverse complement strand
TCTACTTCAACGAGCAAGAGACGAAGTAGTCTCTGTCTACCTGAATAAGGACCTCAAAACACAGGTGAAGATTGAAACTTCTTCAGGCCATGTGGTGTTGAATGACTTACAGTGGTTCATTCTGGTGACATTCAAAAGTAATATATCAAAGAATGAAGTTTACGAACTTGGTGAACCTCGTCATACCCTGTCAATGTGCTGTGAACGGTATATACGCATCACGAGTGAGAACATCCAAGTGTATCTAAGCAAAAAACATTGGTCACAACTAATCGATTTGGCAAATGCTTGCATAGACAGACAAGTGATCAAGTTTTGTAGACTCCAAGATGATCTCGTGGAGTGGCGAGATAAGTGTGTTGAATCAAAGTGCTTCTGTACACCTCGAAATACAAATGTCATTGGTTTCGATGCATTGTGGGATGAAATAACATATAAAAACCAGTCTTGTACTAAATAAATGCTAATAAGTGTACATAAGTGTATTTTGCACGCCTTTGTAATTTTTATTTCAATAACTCACATTTTATGTTTTTGCTATAATTGTATTTGTACACCTATTTAGAAAACAATATATTTTTTATTTCAATAACCTACATTGTATTATTTGATTTCTTATGTAAACCTAATAAAAATTGTATTTTTTTCATTTCAATAACATATTGAATGTATTAATAAAATTGTATTTGTATTTTAATCACCTATATTGTATGTAATATTAAAAATGTATTTTTATTGAATTAATAAATTGCATGTAATTGTAAATGTATATTTATTTAATATCCCTAATACGATATACATGGGATAGCCTGCTTTAAAAAGAGATGGTTCACGAGGTGGGATTCGAAGAAACAATCTTTCAATTATGAGTCTAGAATTGTACCGCCGAGCCGCATCTTTTACAGGAATAACAAAGTATTAAACAATTTAAAAGTAGCGCTTTAGTCGCCATATTGTAAAAGTTTAGTTATAATTTAAAATTGCAGACTTTATAGGTAAGTTATTTTTTAAAATGGTCGCCGTATTTAAAAAGAGCGCCCAGGCGGCCATATTGTAAAATGGCGAAATTCAAAAATTAAAAAATCAAAGTTATACTAAAAATTCGAAAATTGCGCGTCCGCCATATTGGAAAAAAAGGCGGCCATCCAAGATGGCGGTCGAATAGGCGTCAAACAGTCTGGGGACAAAAACAAAATAGTAGCTGGCGCCACGCTGTCTGGAAGTAAAGTAATTTGCATAATAATTTGTTCAATTGCATACCAATCAAGGCCATATGAATATCAATTACATTATTTGCATACCAATCAAGGACGTATGAATATCGATTCGATTATTTGCATATTAAGTATGTAATTTGCATATTAATTAGGTCATTTGCATATTACGTAAGTAGTTTGCATATTAATTAGGGGCGGGGGAAAGGTAGTTGACCTACTTCCGGGTATCAAAGGGTTAGTCACGTGACCGTGTGACATTATAGGGTCGGTAGTGGGGGTGCCATAGTGGATTGATTACTACTCAGGAGAAACACAAGGTCATGACTGAGTTTTGAAAGTTTAATGTTTCTGTTAACCAAAACAGAGGTATGGGATGACTTCTTTCTTTACGATACAAAAAGACTAAGCAGATGAAGAAAAAATCAGACGCAAAACATAGCAAACAAATAAACCACGCTTCTTCTCGGAAACACTACAATTTTTCTGGCCAAACAAAACAGTTCAAAGGTTCCCAACGAAGTATGGTAGGTAGAGGTATAGCTCTACTCTTTCTAGGACCTCGGCACTAGATGGGTTGGGAGGTCAGCCCCTCGCACCGGCCGCCTCTACCCCCGGGAAAGACCCGGTACCCGTTGTATAGTAGGCTCCCAACCAAGTACCAGCCAAAGAAAATCATGCGTATGGAGTAACGTACTCGAATACACAACCCTACGCCTCCTACCTGCTTCCTGTTTAGAATCTTGTTTGTGAGATCAATCCACTTATTTTTGTGTCTGTTACAATTAAAAGGTACTCATGTTTTAAGTGCATTTGGCTGAACTGATATACAAATATCGTTGAAGTAGAAATAAAAAACAATTAATAGAAATGAGAGAAAGTGATGTGTAGCGAGGCTGTGTCTCTGTAGCTATAACTACAGATACAGCAGAACGGTGCATTAGGCAGTCCAGACGCACACTTCCGTACGTCACTCACATTGTGCACTGACGAAATTGCGGAGGTCATTTCTACGAAATAAATTAGAGTAGTTGTATTCAGGGAGTAAGCAGTGAAATGCAAAATACAGCATTTAGGATTAAGGACTACCGGGAACTTGACTGCGAGATATTTGAATTGTTCGATACTACGCGGAAAACACGAATTGAGTACTTGAGTAAATGGACAAAATTTTATAGTGAGAAAATTCATAATGTGTGTTTTTCGATAAATATTAATACGCGAATCAAATCAACGAAGACGTAAAGACTTAAGCACTCACAACTCATGGGAGAGATGATAAATGTAACGCTTATGAAACAGCAATTTGTCGTAACCTGCTCAATTCGTCGAAATGGTTTTCCCGCATTATTAGACAGTTGCGTTACACACACCTTGTGTCACAATGTTGTGTCGACAAAAAAACTGCTTCTCCTCGTATTTTCGTAACAAAACATAACATGCTAAATGATGGCCTATTAACGATCTGTCCAGTCATTGTTGTCTCCTGTAAAAGTGTGTATCGGTGGGTTGCAAATTGCTGTTGCATGGGCGATATGCCGATCAGGTAATGACAGTTTCGCATCAAATACAACATATTGGTTAGTTTTTGGCCACTTTTATTAATACAGACACGTTTCGACGACTTCTGTTGTGTTCATTATGAAGGTTTCCACAACTTTCTGCAAAAGCTCTAGGAGTAACCCTGCTGACCAGCTACAGACGGTATGCGGTGACTGATACCAAATACGTGGTTTTGTGGTGTTCAACTGCCTTTATTCAGGTTTCCTGGTGTAGGTACATGCGTTGCGGCTTTTTTTTTTACCTTCAATGCCCTTGTTTCATACATGACCAGTATTGCTGTTAAAAGCAATACTGGGCATGTATGAATTCTGAAAACTGCTTCTAACCACAAATTTTATGACATCCACAATTTTAAGAATAAAAAAATGTTCATCTATTTGATAATTCATATATATTATATATGCTTGTGTGACGTAAAACTCCCTGAAGATGATCTGAAGAAGATCGAAACATGTCGCAGTATTACTGTATTATATGCGGAAGTGTACTTCTAATACTTGTGCATTTGTTGGCATTTTGCATTAAACTGTCCATTAAAGTACGCACTTGAATGCTATTAGGATGAGACAGCCATCACTGGAGGAGTCTAGGCCTCGTTGGAAGAAAATATTAATAATGGATACAAGACAGAGGGAAGTATAAGGAGTGGCAACCATCCAAACGGTGTCACGTCTCAGACGACCGCAGCCTATTCACCAAAATATGGCTCCAAAAGTTCATCAAGAAGTTTCTTCACTCTGACATGATGCTTCAAATATAACATGCACACATTAAGACTTGAGAACTGCGTTCTTCTGAGTTACTACGCAGCGAGTAGTGGCAATTCCTTACCGACTATCGGGACCGATAGATGAGGCAAGAAATTACCACTACTCGCTGCGTAATAACCCAGAAGCAAACAGTTCTCGTCCATTCAGCGGCGGAAGCCCTGGAATCACACATTAAGATTAGTGAGCACAAATATCGACGCAACTAACACTGATAGTGTAACTCACTAGGCCACTAGCGCCAAACACCCACTGCACATGATCCGGATAGAGCCGCTAACACCAAACACCCACGGCGCATGATCCTGATAGAGTCGCTTACACCAAACACACACAGCACATGTTTCTGACTGCTTATCTCCTGAGAACCACCTGAATCCGATCTTCCCAATCACTAACCGGCTTCACCAGTGAACGTTTCTCCGTAGATGCTAGATTAGGATTAAATGTATTCAGCTGTCCAGCCCATAGCAGCCCCTACGTCACATGCACAGCGGAAAATGCTTCTCTTTATCTGTTATCCCAAACTGCTCACTTTGTTCCAAAGAACCTCTTCAGTTTCGACGCCTTTTCAACGTTCAGTAACAAAGAGCGCTGTACGGTGGAACGTTGTTAACGCATCAACCAATCTTACTGCAGACCCACCCCTTTTCGGCCGTCCGTACCTGTTCGTTCAGTACATTCGCAATTACACTCCACATCTGGAGACCGTGTACTTCGCCTGTCACCTCAGCAGGCGTCGTGCACCGACATAACATTACGCAAACAACAACGTTTAAAACCTCAGAATGTATGATAACTAGCGTAAAAAGTTTATTATGATATCCGTGGGGATATTTTTATTCCAGTCCTTCGTGAATTAAATTTTTAATAAGAAGCCGGTACAACGTTCCGCAGCACACCGCCAGGAAGTTAAATATGCTACAGTGAGAAAGTAAACAAGCCATATGAATTTCGTTTAAGACGCCTAGCGACTGTTTCGACTACTGGGAGTCAGTTTGAATGAAAAAAAAGTTCTACATGCTAAATTCTTTAAACGCTGCTGGCCATTCGGCCTGTGTCAGTAGAAGTTTACTGCAGTCTGAACTTCGACCTTTCGTAGACGACCACGTGTATCCTCACATTGACAGGCCAGTTTATTAAAAAGCCTTTGCGTGTGCTGCGATACTTATTTCTGGAACATATTCCCAATTGATGTTTCACATGTCCTTGTATTTCTCGGCACGGAATGGTGTCTATCGATTAAATTACACGACAGTATAAAAGTATATTCCTGTCCAAGGTAAACTTACGACTGCAGGGGAGGTTACCAGTCTGCTGTTCGATCAAAGTGAAGGTAAAAGTTCTTCTCGTAAAAAGCCGGGCAGGCAGAGAGGGAGAGGAGGGGTATACGTCTACCCATTCTTAACTTCGGCGTTAATGGGGTGAGTGGTCAATGCCAGCCCACGGGTAAGGACGTTGGTGTCCATTGTACAGAGGGCTGGGTGGGTCCTAGGGCTGGTCTGGATGGGCCATCGGGGTTCAAATCCCGATCGTCCAGACCGTAACCAGTCGCGATACTGACGTTATGCAGGCCCTTTTGGATCAAAGTACGTGACAAAGTTATTCGTCAATGTGTCAAAAAACAGCGACACTCAGACATATCAAAGGAGACTGTTTTCCAGTTTATTACGCAATCACATCGCACAGAAGGAGATATAAGAGTCCGAGCAAACGTATACAGCAGTCACCTACATTTGCATTCGGGGTAGGTAAAGGTAAATCAGTCCCATTACAGGTCCGAGGTGCCCAGAGGGTTCCAGGAAGTTAAGGTTCCCAGATTACGTGACAATGGCCCAGGATGGTGGTAACGCTGTCAGCCTTACGCACCGGCCGCTTTTTACCCCCAGGAAATACTCCTGGTACTCATTTCTGTTAGAGGCTGAATCGTTCCCAGGGCCACAGTACGATCGGAAGGATTATGTTCATGAAAAATTCCAATGACACCAACTGAAATCGAACCAGCGACCTTCCGATTTGTAGCACAGCACCTTAACCACTGTGCTACCGCGGTCCCCGTATTCGGGGTAGAGTTGGTTTAAATCTCAGCTGAAGCTCTAGCGAGAAAGTTTTTGTGTAGACCATGGAAGACTGTTGGTGAATACCTTGCAACAGGGTATATCCACTTCCTTCCAAATCCGTACCGTCTATTTATTATTACGTTTCGATCTAACTCTACGCTAGGCCTGCCACATAACCTCTGCTGTGGAACAACAAATCTAAGAGTTAATGAAATGCCGACAAGTTGCCAGCCTTTATCCATAACGATATGATACTGGTGGGGCCCAGGTACGTCCTGCAAAACCACTTTAACATCCTACGCTGCAAGGTTGCAGACTCGAGCCACGCAGTTCGTTAAAAAGCTAGGAATTTCTTGACAATCTGAGGGACCGGTAGCTTCTCAAAAAGGACTCTGTCCCGTGGAAATTGCTTTCCTTCGTGTCTTTCACTCAATCGTAACTTGACAATTGTGTGTGTGTGTGTGTTTTCAGGGTCAGCAAGTCTTTAGGAACCAGTACTACTGTAGCCCGACTGTGTAAACATTTATTTTGATACTGCTAGACGTGATCTCCTTCTCTGCTAACGAATAAAAAACCGAAAAGGCACACTAGGTATTATAAATGTTGGAACCGGAAAAGTATTCCTGGCGAAATCAAGAAATGAAGCCTCTTCGACCATCGCTCTTGAACTGGAAAATTAATTTAGTTTCGATTCAAGGGTTGCGAAGAGAGCGCCCATGGCGACTAAAGCAAAAAAGTTTCCCCATAGTTTTGTGGCTTTGGGATAGGAGTGTATAAGCATGACAGTTACATTCGCCACTGTCACTCTATTACAACGTGATGTCCTTTATTGGTGTCACTGTGGACACGTGGCCTCTTGCTTTCAGGGACAAAGGTACAATACAGGTTATTTAAGAGGGAAATGGTACGAAAATAATATCAATAAAGAACAATGCATTAAGAAAGCCATTTAAGAAACTACTTAAGGAGCAGCTTCGTAATTCATATTGATCAACTATATATATATATATATATATATATATATATATATATATGTGTGTGTGTGTGTGTGTGTGTGTGTGTGTGTGTGTGTGTGAAATACTGGAGACTGCGATGAGCTGGGCAAGTGGCTAGGTTGCAGGAGAAAAGGAACAGACCTTAAATGTGTACAGAGTGCCGCTGGCCTCGCTCCCATCTCAGAATTTCATGTGTCTGCTATGTAGTCATTATAGATTGTGGAGAAAATGTCAAAGAGGTTCAAATGGCTCCAAATGAGAAATAAGCTATACACAATTTAGTGCAAATCGGTCAATTGGTCCAGGTTCAAGTCCGGACCCGGTGGCCGCGCGGTCTTAGGCGTACGTCTGCGACCGCTCGATTGCTGACACTGTGGGTTCGAATCCCGCCAGGGTATGGAAATTTATCTATTTGAGTATTGTGTGTTGTCAGGTTGAGGTCTCTGCGACGGACCGATTCCTCATCCAGAGGACAAGTGTGTGTGTGTGTGAGAGAGAGAGAGAGAGAATGTGATCAAGGGCACTAATAACACCTAAAGTGAAAAAACAGAAAGAGTTCAGACGAAGAGGGAGAGATAGAGAAAAATGAAATGAGCATAAAAATACGTCGACTCTCATGATACAGAAATTTTGAGACTTGCAGTGCAGACGGCAGTTGCTAATGAATTGGTTGAAGCAGTGCGCTATACGCTGGAAGTTGGAGGGTTCGATTCCCTACGGTGTCAATGGAATTTTTCATTGACAACGTAGGGAATCGGCCACACTATGGGCCTGGGATCCACTCAGCTTCTGACGCGAAAGAGTACCAGGAATAATTCCTGTTCGGTAGAGGCTGACAACGTTACTACATTCATGTGCCGATTGTCAGGAAATCTGGGAGCCTCAGACTTCTGGAACCTTACAGGTCTGTAATATGTCTGCACATGGATTGTCTTACCGTACGTGTTTCGGTTAATAACAATACGTATTTCACAATATTTTGCACTGTAGCACACTGCCACCGGGTATAAACCCATTGGCAATAAATAAATATTAATAATAATAATAAAAGGTAAAAGGTAAAGTGATCCCGTTACAGGCCCGGTGTGGTCCAGAGGGTGGGTAGAGGTATAGCTCTACTGTTCCATGACCGCGGCACTAGGAGGGGGTGAGTGGTCAGCAGCACGCCCCGGCCGCACTTTACCCCCGGTAAAGACCCGGTACCCATTGTACAGGAGGCTGGGTGGGCCCAGGGCCGGTCTGTACGGGTGGAAAATCTCGTATCCATCGGGATTCGATCCCGGACCGTCCAGTGTGTAGTCAGTCGCTATACCGACTGAGCTGCCCGGCCCAGAACAACAACATCAATAATAATAATAATAAATTGACCTGGGTGATCCTCACACCTATACAACAATGATCACTTAATACTTCGCTGTTTAGGGAAGGAAAGTAGGGTGAAACAGAGGCGAAAGATTAGTCTTGTACGTAGTCTCGTAACACAGAAAACTTCGGCTATACAGTCACATTCCAGTGTGCCGATACGGAAGGGACTGTACTCTGAAGGAGACTCAGCCCGCCCTGGGACTTAAGAGAGACAAACCATTGGCCCAATAAGTGGAAACGTCCTTTACACCGATCTTCTGTCTGTACAGTATTCCAGTCAAGACGCGATCGATTATCGATTCCAGAACGATTTTCCCTAGCATAAGAGTCCATTGGGTCCCCCTTCTCTTGCGGATAACAAGGAACCTATATTTCCATCCCAATCGACCCTTAGTGTCATGTGGTCCTTATGTATTTGCCCCCACAAGCTTAAAAACCGCCAGCTGCTCAGTGTTTAGACAGACAGCCAAGTATTCATGCCCATTTGTAGGGGTGTTGAGGGGTTTACGTTCCTTCGTCGAAACATCACTCAGTACGTCAGAATAGCCCCATCCGTAATGTTAGGGAGGTGCATGGTAATTGCATAGCTTTTTCGACCAGATTCTTCGTGATTTTCACGACTGCCTGCTGGAAAACAAATACCAGGGGAGTATAACTCCCACTAGTTACAGTCCTCCACTTTGAATGTAAAATACCTTCTGCAGTTTCAGGAGAGTATGGAAACTCTTATCTTCAAAATGTTAGTTTTATCAAATTTAGGTAAAGGTAAAGCAATCTCTGTATAGGCCTGGACAGACCCTGATGGTTCCACGAGGTTGAGGCTCTCAGATTTCTTGACAATCGGCAAATGAAGGTAGTAAGGTTGTCAGCACTTCGCACCGGCCGTCTTTATCCCCCGGGAAATATTCCTGGTACTAATTTCTGTTAGAGGGCGAGTCCACTCCAGGGTCATAGTGCAGTCGATTCTCGATGGTGTCAATGAAAAAATCCAAAGAAGCCATGAAGAATCGAACCGGCGACCTTCCGGCTTGTAGCGCAGTGTCTCAACCAACTGCACCAAATTTACAGGGACAGTTTTGTGATCGTGCATTACATGCACGGTCACAAAATTTCGCGTATGTGTAGTTGAGGGTTCTCTGTATCTACTGATGTTTCTGTCCAGTGACTTATATTGTACGTAAGGTATTTTAAAAACATTTGCTCAAAATACCGTGACAATTTGAATATATATATATATATATATATATATATATAGCCGCGAAAAGCGACCGGTTACCTTCGTCATGTCTAGCTGTCCGTTTCTTCGCATGTTATCTTGGCTGCCACTGGACAGGTTTACGTAATGTTTCGTAGTACAGACGTTTATTAAATCTGCCGAAAAAATTTAATTTGCTTTCAATCGGGCACTTCACCTGACGGTCTAAGTACGTTTTCTATTTTTGACAACGACATCCGTAGCTCAACTATACAAAAAAAGAACTCACTGTTACGTTTCCATGGCAACAATGATTATGTGAACGCGCCATAAATGCTTCGCTCTGCAAAAATGTCCTGTCTGGTTCTTTTTTAAGCACAGGATTAAAGCAGTGTAAACACAGGCAGAGTCAGTATAGTTGTCTAGAGAAAAACATACTCTACACGCAATAATAATTCAAGGCAATAATAGTGAGGAATAATATAGACCGCCTAGGGGCCGATTTGGGCAGCTGTAGGGCCCCACTTATTTCTAAATTTTTTAAACATCGTCTGAAAGTCCACTGTTCAGAATCCGTCCATAGACTGTGCCCACTTGTACACAGTAACGGTCCTATTCTTCAGTGTATAAAAGCAATACCTTCCTTTTTACATACCAATAATTAACATATCACTTCGAACCCTGTACCGGATGCAAACAACAGTCAGTATGATAAACTAAAGGTAAAGTCCCAGTGCACGCCGTGGAAGTTTAGAGGGGAGCGCAAGATAGCTGCGCTATTCTTAACCTCGACACCAGATGAAGATGAGTGTTCAGGTTCAGACCCCCCCCCACGCTTTACCCCGCAAGGAATGCGTCCCCGACATCCAGAGCCCGCATGAGAATTTTGGAGAACTTCTTGCCCTTGCAGGAAATCGAACTAGAATTCTTGGGATTTTCCAACTCGTAACCTAGTCGACAGGAAGTATGATAAACAGAACTGAAGGGCAAAGAGCAGCAATTGTCTTTCGCGTAATAAATGCTGGAAACAAAGTTGGTGTCATGGTAAGACGGCTCACCCGACGCCGTGTGTATTGGTAGGAAGACTAATTTATTCTGCGATACTTGTGGTCACACAGTGAAGATAGACTACTGGAGCTGGTATATAAAAGCGAACAGCCATTCTGAACAGATGGTGACACCGACGATGCTTCCTGCAGACTAGACTGATATCTGCACTCTCCATTATTCCGATGGGACACACCTCACAGTCAGACGATTTAATGTCAAACTGACATTTCAGTCAAAGCTTATGACAGCTGTTAGTCAATCCAGTCTGACAATGTTACCACAAGTTATTATCGCTACTGTTACTACAAGTACCTGCCTTCGGGACAGGAAATTGAGTATACTAATTAGGTTAAGAACTGGACAAACGGACATCGACACCCGACAGCGGTCAGGGGTTACCCTCTTGTCGCTCCATCCGAAGCAACTGTGGTGCCCCTATGAGAAGGGAAGTTCTCTTTCTGAGCGAAAAATGACACGGGTGTCGATATGACCATTTGCTTCTACACACGGCAAACAGCAATTCCCCCCAACCTCCAAGTCTTTCAGATGTTGTGTTTAAGTACAGGGCTTTTTGTTTACTGAAACTTGCGAATAAAAAGTAGATACGCTGAATAACCCTTAAAAGAGCAGCGGTGCGCAGTTTGATGTAGCGGCCAGCAACTCAGACACGATTGATATGGTGACGACATGCCACAAACGGCTTTCAAACAGCATTTGTACACTGAAACTTTGAACTGTATACATTTTATTCGTATTTGTATTCAATCACGATAAACTGGAAGGGATCTTTAAGAAGAAATACTAATTAATTTATGTCTGCTGTCGGTGGGATTTATATGGCGTTGATGATCATTAGAATCTTAAGGAACTAGCGGCCCCATGAGCCACTTAGGAAAGGGTTTGGGACCAAAAGATACGCAAACTTGCTCTAAAGCACAGTAATTATCCTACACGAATGTTGCGTGACGCTGAACACTACAACGCCTGCATCTTACCATAGTTCATGTATTCCACATGATTCTTGCGATAAACAGCGATTATTCTCCTACATAACACTGACGCACTGTTCTTTATAATTTAAACAAACCGCATTTTCTGTAACGTGCAAATTTAATAAATGAACAAATAAATTACGTAGATTTCGATTGACAGAATTGGGTTAGCACTGGCTTATTTTGGATATATTGAGACTAATAAGAGTTAATTGGAGAGACGCAGAAAAAGGGAGGTGTAACGAAGATGAGAATGTGGTTCGTATTTCACTAAAACCAAATGAGGCAGAGAGGAGGCGAGAACAACTTTCAAAAAACAAATGGTTACAAATGAAGAAAGAAATAGCACCAAAGGAAATAATCAGTTATAATAAGATCTTGCAATTTAAAAAAAATTACGAAAACTTTTCTGCAAAGTAGAAGGCAGGTGAGAAAATCAAGTGAATAAAACGGTGCAAGGTTTAGATGAAATGAGAGAGGAGAAACTGCAAATAGAAATGTACTAATATTCATATATAAACTTACACGAGACCAACAAGAAAAAAAGAAACGAGTTTAGATAAATTTTAGACATTGGTATAAAAAACAACTGTTGTGCACTGGCAAAAAAAAACCCCCGTAGCTCCAATAACATACAAAGACGTAAAAAATAAAAGCTAATAAGTCTGAATTAAAATTTGAATAACGGAGATAAATTTGTGTCCCAAATGGCTAATCTTCCCTTACAGGGAATCTTCTTAAAGGAAACAAGATGTACGTAAAGAGAGAATGACACAGGACGCACTGGAATTTAAATGTGTGATGCAAATTTAAGTTTGTATAACCCTTCATATTAAATAAAAATCCAACCAGATGCAACAGTATGCAGTCTGATTTATTTCACTACAAAGTCACTCTACATGTTTCGGGTGTTACAGCACCCATCTACAGGAGTACTAAAAACTGTAACCGCAGTCTCCGGTACATGTCATAATATCGGTACAGCTACTTCCCTCCAACATGACCAGATCGGGACTGCAGTATAGGGTAGGGTAAGCACGTTTTAATAACAGCCAACTTGCATTTTCTGTAGATTCAAAAATTAATGTAAAGTAAACAGACACCGCATTATCTTAAAACCTGGATAAACACAACTTTTTAAGATAGGTAATGTAAATAGATATCGTATTTTTAACAATTTTAACAACCGGACAAACATAACCTTATAGATACAACAACTAATCAGTAATTCATACGATTTTATGACTAGACTCAGCAAACATAAATGTAAATAGACATAGTACCTTTATAGTAAGTTTAATAACTGGATAAACATAACCTCTACATAACATAATATGTTCATAATAAGTAATACACAATAATCACACCCGAAAAATTCACACATAGATTTTACTACTATTTGCTCATATTTATAGAATTGTATTTTAGTAATTTTAGACCACTCACTTGTTTCAGTATGATGATACCAGAGGCTGTATAATACAATTTTGACCTCCTGATGATGAGCACATGGTGCTCGAAACATGTAGAGGCATGAAATAAACCTTATTGTAAAACAAAAATTTTGTGCAAATTAAAAATTTGTATAAGACTGTCGAATTTCGTGAACGCTTGTTCATGTGGGGTCTGTATGAGGATACTACACAGAAGTAATAGGACACTTTAAGAATTACGTTCAGATTTTGTGCTCGAAGTGTCAGTCTGTCCACCCTCAATATGAAACCTGCTAGCGCCACATATCTGATCACAGATGCGCAAAATTTTGCGTCCAAATCTGGTAGTGAGGATGCAAAGTTCCCGAACATGACACATTAGAAGCCTAACGCAAGATATACAATCACATGTATCTTTCTTTTATAGGACCACCACAAGGCACCGCTCAAATACTGAAATATATGCACCTATAACACTGCCTTATAAATTCGAAGATTTCTCAGACACGTCTGTAACGAGTAGGATATAACCCGAACATAGGTTGGCGATAATATAAACAGCCAACTAGATGCAACAATAACATTGTTGCATCTAGTTGGCTGTTTATATTATTGTATCAGTGATGCACCGTCACACAAACATTAAAATAGGTTGGCGATTCAAGCCTTCTGGATTACGTAATATCGAGGAGAGTTACCGACATTTCGAAGACACTACGATCCTCCGAAACGACCCAAGATATTTACCAAATGAAATAGCATGACATCCCAGAAGAGTGGACACCGCAGCGTTCTTTGCCAGATTCTTGGTTCCTTCAATTTGTTGTTCATGTAATACTTCAGCCGCAGTTACTCTAAAATGACCGATCGTACAACAAATGTGGTACACTGTAGATACCGCAGCGAGAGCCTCAAAATTCGCTTACACTTAGGTTCATTGTGCGCAGGAGTGAAGTGCAGGCCTAACACTCGGAATGTTAAGCCGACGTTTCGATAGTTGCAAACGTTTGAAGCACAGTGGTTGTTATGTTGCACCGCATGCAGTAACACTATACATTTCCGAATTTTCCTATGGACAGTACTTGAATGTTTCACAGGCATGACGCTAGCAATATAGAACTTCTATTTCCCCAGTAGCAATAATCGGCCGGTCTTTTTTATACTGGCAGAGTGTGTTTACTTTCAGTAAAAACTGAATCTTTAAACACAACTCAGACGAAGTTAACGTTGAAATTGTCAGTAGAGTCACAAAGCTTTTCACTTCGTTAGTCCGTGTAAACTGAACTGAATGTGAACAATCTGAATAGCCACATTTCTGTGTTCTTTCAAAGTAGTCCATACAATGTATGCAGACCTAACACAGAGGATGGGAAGAAAGCGACTGGCAGATTAAACCAAAACCGATGGAAAGATTTCAGTTTCCTAGTACTAAAGGTGTACAATAAAATCGCTCTAATTACACTTCAGATAAAACAATTTCGCTGTAGCTCCAACATATGATAAGGTTAACTTTAAGCACAGAAAGTTACTATAAAATGGCCGACCGTACAACAAAAGTGGTACCCTGTATACAACATGTATCCCACTTTACCAACGACGACTTCAATCGAAATATATTTCATCCGAGGGCGAATGTATAACGAAATGCAAGGGCCAGAATTTCTCCTGCTAATTGATTTACGGCCCCCTTATCTCACAAATTAAAGTCCTGCTTATTCTCTTCTCATCTCATCTCATCTCGCTTAATTTTTCTGACATTCATTAATTTTCATTCCCGTGCCGTAATTTAACATTCGAAAAAGTCACTGCCATTTTAAAGAATGTCACTGTCAGTTCCCATAAACATATTAACAGTATGAGAGAAGCGATCTTCGGCTGAAATATTACATGTAAATCAAATTAAGAATTACATCCACAGGTACAGACATGAATCCACCGTATTTGCCTATCATTTTCGCACCATTACCTCCTGTAATTTTCAAAACACATCATACTATTGAAGGATCGGACTATTTGACTGGGGTACCTCGTGGTGCTACGAAAGTGCCTCCATAGTATCATAAAAACAGGCCATCAAGAATCTTCATGTTTGTACCGTTCATCATTGACGATTAAAACACTTTATTATCCAATTATATTATATTATATAATTCGTATATACAATTAGAATTATTATAACTATTTAAAATATTTTAAAATTGGACGTAGTCGGTGTTATGGCAGCTGCCATAACACCGACTACGTCCTTATCAACGGACGAAATAGAACCATTACTGTAATTTTAGCCAAGTATTGTATAAAGCTCTCTGATGATGGATCTCTTGTGATCCGAAACATGTTGGAGCAAATTCAAATATTTTATAATAATTCTAATTGTATCTACGAATTATATATTTGTGCATCTGTTGGATAATGAAGTGTTTTAAGGCCATCGGGAGTTCTTCTAAATTCTCCAACAACAAACGCCAATAAACGTTACATTAATTAAAGCAGTTGCTCTGTACCGTTAATAGTGCACTATACTCACCAGATCCCGTGTTTACAGTAATGCAAACACGGCACCCAATCCACTAGACAAACCCCAGCTTGGAAGCATGACATCACGTAAAGGTAATGGATTGATAGCGGAATGTGCACAGGTCACATCTGCCAGCACGTGCGCGCACGCCTCTCTCGGGGATTTAGGGCACTAAGAAACTTCCGTAATGATACTGGCTCTTCAAAACTGCACCACAGATAGGCCGAGGAAATGGCGCACTTTGTGAAGCTTTCTGTGTGATGCAGCTTGTGGTGCACTGCAATAAGCTGGTCACAAGAAGTAAGCTAGTTACGTAAGAGAATGGGATAAGTGAGATAGTAGAAAGAATTAAAGAAACGAATGAGAGGAAGGAGATGAAAAGAAAACGAGAGGAAGAAAGGAAGAGAAAAGAAAGAACAATATAGAAAGCAAAAAGAAGAAAAGAAGTTGAAAAAGATAAAGAAAAAAAGAAGCAACGTTTTCTTTCACAAATTCCCAGTTTAACATTGTGAAAAATTTCCTTTGATTTCTTTATCTACCAGGATAAACGGCGCCACATCCCAAAAGACAGTAGTCTGCATAATGTGACGTTTCGGAAGGGCAAATACGGAGGACGTTCTGTTAGTAATGCTACCCAGGTCACATGACAAGGCAAGCAGTGTGCGTACAGTGTAACAGTGGGGAGCGTTCGCGTAACAATTGTTGCCATAGTAAAGCAGTATTATATTTTCTGGGTGTGTGTGTGTGTGGGGGGGGGGCTTTAGTTACCCAGCATGCAAAGCGCATTCACCGTTTTATATTGTCATCCGTGGTCTGTCCGACTCTACAAAATTTTTCCAAACTATCTCCTAAACGAAACGAATTTCTGGAGAATAAAAAGTTAATGGATACAAAATGTATGCTTTGATTTTCTCCACAACTTGTCTCTGAAACATTTCTCATTTTAAAAATTGAGCGACATGTTATCATTAGACGCACACAGATCTTCACGTAAAGTACTCAGTTTTTTTGTCAGATTTTAATGAACCTAGAATTTTCTCGACAGATTTTCGAAAAAAATTCAAATATCAAATTTCAGGAATATGGGTTGAAGGGGAGCCGCGTAGGTCCAGGAGGACGGACAGGCAGACAGACATGATGAAGCTAATAGCCACTTTTTACAATTTTCCGCGCGCCAAAAAGTTAAATAAGAAGTCACTATGCCATTAAATTATCTAATTTATTTCACGCGAGTATCAATATTTTTCAACAAAATTCCAGACTAAAATGATGAATTTGTTCAATCTCGCCCCATTTCACAACAAGGCAGTAAAACTGTCGTGTTGGAATGGCTGCGCATGCAAAGGCTCAATATTTACAACCATGTAATTTTTAAACTCTTATCAAGATCGGATAAATGTATCAATGTAAAAAGTGAAGCTCGGGGCTAATTTATTGTGTTAAATTGGCCGCAATTATTGTTGTAGTGACTTCACAATTAATCTTTAAGACCGGCGGACCTTCAATACTAAATCCATCCTACGTGGGGGCAGGGTCGTGCGAGCTCATTATGCCTTGAAATTCTTTCTTGTACAGACGTACAAACCAGACAGTAATTCAGAGAGACAACAGAAGCGTGGTATTATACCCGTAATTTTCACTGCACTTACTAAATCTCTCCGCTATATTCCGGTATTTACTGCTCTAAAATCCGCACACTGATGGCGTCCCTGCTGTATTCAAGTTCGCGATATGCAAGCTCTTGCCTGTTAAATAATACATTTATAATCACATTGAATGGTTCTAGCGATGAAGGCATCCACTCAACCCCTCAAGGTCCTCAAATTACTCTCTACTCCGCAAATTGAGAGGAAGGGACTTTAATTTAATACACTCTGCCTTCCTGATTTGCAATAATTAACGCGCATGCGCGCTGCAACATGTGTAGCACAAAATTATGATCACAACGTTTCTTTAGCAGAGAATTCTTCCTGGCTCTAATCCCACTGCATAGAAGTTAACGATTAACGGTAGGGGATGGATCAGCGAAAGTGGTAAGGTGCTGCGTGTTAAACAACAGATCAGATTTCTGGCAGCAGTAGATATTCTTTTCGTCGTCACAAAAAAACCTGCCCCGAGGACCACTAAGCCCACGGTCACTCAACCTGTAGCTCGAAGGAACATGTTGCCCGCGACAGAGCGCTGTGTAGCCAGGAGGTGACATTTGCAACGAGAAAACGTATTTTCAACATTTCCCTAGCAAAGACCAGACAGAACGTTGAAGCAATTTTGAAAAGTTATGGGCTATGTATTTATGGAGACGTACAGTACATTACTAATTTGACGTTCAGATGACCGCGCATCTTGATAAATTCTTATAATAAAACCAACTAGACGCACTATTTTCTCAAAATTATTTTTGGAATAAAACTCTACAAGTTGCAGACAGTTCCTATGTCCAACATCAGGAGTTTTTCACTGTACACACTGGTTCCGTCCTGATCCTGCTCGCAATCTGTCAGCGGACCTGTATGACATGTAACGTTGCTGTGTGTACAGTGAAAAACTCCTGATGATGGACAGAGGAACTGTCAGAAACATGTAAAGTTTTATTACAAAAATAAATTTGAGAAATCAGTGCATCTAATTGGCACATTAGTAATTCATTTCGTAAAAAGTGTGCTAAAATAGAGACACATATTCTCCATTGTGAACTGCATTTTTTATAAATTTTTCCTATTATTACCTGTGTATTTAAAATAATATGAAGATAAAATTATACACAAAATTATATTGTACTTATTCATTCTTCATTCCGTGTATTCCTGTTCATGTTGCCCGCACGCAGACCAAATGTTGCAGACGCTGCCCACAGCAGGACTGACCAAGCCTCTAGTCCTACGAACACCGCATAAGTTGACCGAGGGTTAAAGCGGCCTGGGTGTGAAGCATACGACTCTCATCCATCTCGTGTCAGACTTAAGAATAAGTGGAGCAATACCTACATATCCCCATCCCGTTTTAGGTACTTGCTTTGACATTTACCGACAGAGGGGACAGAATATTTACTTTTTTTATCTTAGTAATTAACCAACTTCATGCACAAAAATTTTGTTTTACAATAAGTTTATTTCATGCCTCTACATGTTTCGAGCACATGTGCTCAACATCAGGAGGTCAAAATTGTATTATACAGCCTCTGGTATTATCACACCTGTAGGTGGCCGTCCCGTGCACAGGTTGAGAGAGGACTCTCCTCTCTCAACCTGTATACGGGACGGTCACCTATAGGTATGATGATACCAGAGGCTGTATAATACAATTTTGACCTTCTGATGATGAACACATGTGCTCGAAACATGTACAGGTATGAAATAAACTTATTGTAAAACAAAATTTTGTGCATCAAGTTGGTTAATTACTAAGATAAATATACTGAAATGCACGATCAGCAAAACATCAAAATAAGAATATTTACTGTTTTGGATCGAACAGTTTATTTTGTCACATCAAACAAACACTGAATCAAAGTGTATTTATCTTCACATTGAATGTAGCCAACAAGCGATTAGCATCTCTGTTGTGTATTAAGGATGTGGAAAGTTCGAACCTCGACTACGATGCAGGATATACTGAACTTCTGGTGGTTTTCCTTAGCCTCTTCGAGGTATTACGGGCCACTATAGCTCGCTTACAAATCCTTACAAGCACAATTTTCTTACGGGATATTACTCTATGCACGGTACAGGACTACACAGTCTGTAACAAATCAGTCAAGCAATCAAGACCTTGCAGTGGGAGCGCCCTGCAGGAGAAGCCACGCAGATGCCAACACGTGTGTAACTAAACGGAATGAGGGCAGGCACTGTCACTTGCGGCGTCGCTTTATCGTACGTCTGTCGAAACACAACGTCGCAGTAACTTTGTGTTCCACGTAGGGCACGTATTACCAGGTCTTTTATTATACAAATTATTTATGAAGCAGCCGCCCCCGGCAGTTCTACTGTCTAAGGCGTAGGTCTGCGGCCGTTTGATTGCGACTGCCGGTTCGAATCTCGCTCAGGGCATGAATGTTCGTCTGTTGTGTTTGTTGTGTGTTGAGTATGTAGCGGCCTCTGAGACGAGCTGATCACTCGTTCAGAGTCCTAACGGGGGTGTGTGTGTGTGTGTGTGTGTGTGTGTGCTCTAGGTACAGTACCTCAACAACCGGGCGACCTAGGTCCGATTTTGGCTGTTGCGACACGGGAAAATAAATCCATGGAACATCATTCGATCTGATTAATTAATCATCTTAAACGGTACGTTTTAAGTAACAAAGATCGTACAAAAAGGTTATGCGAGAATAGGTTTTACATACAATAATTGAAAACTTAATACGAAGGTCGCTAGAATCATGAATGATTTTTTTTTGCGCGTAATACAATATCATTTTGTGGTCTAAACGACCCCTATAGTAACCCTAAAAACATTAAACCATATACAGTGATAAACATGCCTATCTTTGAAGACCAAAAATAAGTGGAAGCTTTTTTCTGTCCATTACCCCGCCATCTCCGACGGAGCATTGCGTCTTGATGTTTACAGACTTCGCTCCTCGGATACAATTCACTTTGTACCTACCAGCGAACACTGTGTGCTTCCACTACAAAGAGCATCCTGTTAATGCTGCGCAAGGAAACATCGTTTGCCTTTGTATTATTCTCATTCGAAATAATAACCGCTTATTGTAAGAATCGTATTTAACACACAAAGGCATTCGGTGGGCAAGGTTTCGGTGTTAAGCCTGGCGGTACGTACGTAAAAACTAGTCTTGAAAATTACAATAAATTCTGAACGTATTTTCTAATATAACCTCCATTAAAAACGAAGTTCTTGAACGATGACTATGACATCTGTTGGAATTGTTAGAAAGCCATACATATAACCCCATGGAGCACAGTTCTTCTACAGAACGCGATAGTTCCTCAGTTAGTGGACAAACCCCCTGCATTTTGTGGTACCCGAAAGTCCATCAACGCCTTCACAACAGCCCAACATGTTTCCTTATCCTGAGCCAGCTCAATATAGTCCACGCCCACTTTTCTGGAAGACCCATTTTAATATTATCCTCCGTCTACGTCTAGGTCTTGCAAGTGGTCTCTTTGTCACTAGTTTCCCGACCAAAACTCTGTACGCATCTCTCTTCTCCCCCCATACGTGACGCATGCTCCACCCATCTCGTTCGTATTGATTTCAGTCCTCAGGCAGAAATGTATATTTTGTGAAAAAGAAAAGAAATCAAAGGATGGAGAAATGTTTCGTTTCATGTCACTTTAATAGAATCGTCTTGATAATAACAGCAGTCTAAATGAAGATACAGGTAAACAGCTAACACAAACTCTATACGACGTTATTCATGTGTATAGGAGTTGCATGCGGTCAAATTTCACTGCTACTTAAAACTTTCAAGTCTTAATGAAACTACTTAATTACACGTGTCAAAACTGTCCGCCATTCATTCACGATTTCTTAGAATGTAATGATCTGCAACAATTTAATTACTTCTATCTTCCACAGCACCTACTCGTATATTACAAACACGTTTTAACTGAAATACCATAGTAGAATGTTTTAAACAAAACGACGAAATGTTCTATTCTCATTAATCTTTAAATTAATTTGTCTAATAAGCAGTAATGGATAAATTATATAAAAACGCTGGATTTGAAAGTGTGACACACCCGGGTTACGTTCCTAAGATACGGAGAAAACAACGAAAAAGTTCTAATCGACCACAAATTCTTTGTTTAGATGAGGAGAAAATGTATTCCACGTCAAAAACGAAAGAAAATCGTGCGCCTGGAAAAATGTCTCCAAGATGCGGAGAAATATTAAGAGGGAATGTTGTGTAATACGATAAAAGCCACATACAAAACACCTTCATTCTCAGTTTTTTTTGTGAAATTATTCATAAATCTAAAATCTAGGGGAACCAAAAAGCGAATTGCTTCAAAATTGCTACTTACGGTAAGTGCATCAATTCTACAAAGTGATTATAGGTTTTCGGGGCTATTAATAAACAATGACAACAATAAATCCTGATCATCGTAAAATGTATGTCTGCTTATAGATTTTCCAAGATCACAGCATGAATATTTAGTGTAATTCTGATACCAAAGTATTCCGCAAGAGCAATATTTGGTAAGAATGGCCGACAGCACAGAAGCAGAGGCGCGACCAAGTGCAGTGGTGATAAAAAACAAATTCCCACAGGAATTTTAGATGGCATTATGTTAGCAGCATTAGTTTCTAGTTACATGCCTACAAATCTATTGGTATTACATACTCATATATTTATTTGTTTGCTATTTTCTTTACACAGGGAATTCACAAATATATACTTGGAACAAACCAAGTCTCTAGATTAGAAATTGTTACAACTTATCAATGTTTACGACACGTGTTACACGTATTGGTATTTCCCACGATAAACTTTTCTATTTTTAATTTCGTACTTTAAGAAGTACGTGTACAGTGCCCAATATCGCTGTTTTTTTTTGTAGTTCCTTGATTTCGTGTTTTCCCAGTATGTTGCTCAGATATTTTCTGAATAGTTTTGAGGTGGTTCCTGTTGCCCACATTATTACTGTCATCACTTTTGTTGTTAACATTACACACACGTCGTATTTCTGTGGTAAGCTCTTTGTATATGACAACACTTCGGCGTCTTTCTCCATCACATTTCTAACTCCTGAAATTGCTGTGTCTAGTAACACAGACGTTTCTTTTTGGTTACCGCGGATTATGATGTCCGGTTTATTTTTAGCGACAGTACTCACAGTTTTCCCTTGTGGATTCCATAATACAGTTACTTTACTCTCAGGATTTGTTTCCACGTATCCACACCAGTAATACTTTTCTCATTTACACCCCAACCCCCACTTTCCTTGCACATGTTAAAGGGTAGTTGAGCGTACACTCTTGTTGTGTCGTTTTACACAATAATAATAATAATAATAATA
>Ga0123353_10002697_pt1 | contig 22137 bp, 13 predicted proteins | sample TergutLab28metaG_3_FD_92763 | JGI IMG/M metagenome (GOLD analysis project Ga0123353, IMG submission 92763) | Labiotermes labralis P3 segment gut microbial communities from Petit-Saut dam, French Guiana - Lab288 P3 | ecosystem: Host-associated > Arthropoda: Insects > Digestive system > Gut ... | reverse complement strand
TTTCTTTTAAAGGGGGGGGTCCGCGAGGGGATCTTTTGGGGGGAAGGAAAGGGAGGCAGCGGGGGGGGGGGCTGTTTGGGCATTAAAAAACCCCCCCCCCCCCCTATTTTGCCTATATTGACAGGCTGTGAAGGTTTCGACATTTGGTTTTGTTCCTTTCTTGTTATAGGAATAATTGTTACGACTCGTCCATTTTAGCATAGCCAGCGAGATGGTGCAAGGGCGATTGCAAGTTTCATTTTGGGGGTATGAAGGTAGTCAGTCGACCGCCGGGCGACTGGTGCGCCAGAGCCGACTACATTGCCGCACAGGATTGCCGCACAGGAACGACCGGACGCGTCTCCGTGGTGTCAGTCGGCTATCGCCGACGTTGCCGCCCGGCGGTCGGCAACCGCCGACGTTGCCGCCCGGCGGTCGGCAACCGCCGACGTTGCCGCCCGGCGGTCGGCAACCTACCTGTTTTGAAACTTGCAATCCCCCTGGAGATGGTGCAAGAGGCTTGGTTTTTTACTGCTTTACTGCTCTGCGAGAGGGGTGCCGTATTGTTATTATTTTGAAATGGGCTACAATCGTAGGGAGTGGGCTTTGTCAAAATGCTCTAAACGCCATCATGTTAAATATTTCCCTTAGCGCACAAAAACTTGGCGCACAAAAAAATGATCGAGGAAACGGTACAGAGCCAGGAATCCAGTTTGGTGTCTATGCCCCTAACGCACAAAATGTCGAAGTTGTTTTCGGGTTGCTTTGGAAAAAGGACGACCCGCACAAGACACCAGTCAATCAAGTGAACCCGGTTGCCTTTGAAGAATTGGCTGGAGGCTATATCGCAGACGATGGTACGGGAATCGACCAGACGTTGCCAGTTGTTGCCCTCTATCGTGATAACGATGGTTGTTGGTTGAGTGATCCCGACGATCCGTATTTGCGACGTTTTGCTGACTGGGTCCACGTCCCTTACATGTTCCGTATTAGGAAAAGCGATGGTTCGATTGCGTATCGAACGGACCTCTATTCGCGCTGTCAAATTGGTGCCGGTTGCTACGATCCTATGGGAGAACCGTATGAAGGATTGGTTATCGCTCTTGAAGGATCGAAAAGTTGCAGCATTATCGTCGATCCTGATACGGTGACCAATTTGTCGCCCGAAACTGTTGATCAAAAGGGATTTTTCCCGGAAAAATGTTTCATTTCCCAAGAAAATTTTTGGAGTAACGAGTTTTCTCCGAATAAACCGTTACCCAAGCGGCTCGAAGACCTGGTCATTTATCAACTCCACATCCCGGCACTCGGTTTTGGTCGCCCCGACCTGGGCAACGTCGCCGATGCGGTCAAACTGTTGGATTACCTGGTTGATCTGGGTATCAACGCAGTGGAACTGTTACCCATATCCGAGTACGGCGGGCATCCCGAAACTTGGGGGTATTCCACGACACATCATTTTGCGATTGAATCTTCCAGCGGTGGTCGAGACAGGATGAAGTATTTCATCAGGGAAGCTCACCGTCGTGGTTTTGTTGTGTTTTTTGATGTCGTGTACAATCACTACGCCCATGATGCTGAGCGTGCTGAATGGATGTACGATACCAATGACGATGCACAAAACGTCTATTATTGGTACCATGGTCAACGGTCTGATCACGAACAGGCTCACGACGGATATGTGGACAATGAATCGACCGCTTTTGCGCCCCGTTATGACAATCCTTTTATTCAAAATCTGTTTATCGCCAGTGCGGTTGCCTTGGTTAAGGAATTTCATGTCGATGGCTTTCGGGTCGATCAAACGACTTCGATCCATGCATACAACAAACTCCATGCTTACAACCGACTGGGCATCAATTCCGTCTGGCCTGGGGAGACTAATAGACCAAACATTAGCGGCGCGGATTTCCTCCGTAATTGGGTTGCCAATGTGCAGGCGGCAAATCCAAACGTGTTTTTGATGGCAGAAGACCACTCCACATGGTCTGCCGTAACCGAGCCAGTTGCGCAGAATGGGCTCGGTTTCGATGCCGTTTGGCATGCTGATTTTCACCATCATTTACTCGGAGCCACCAAGGGGAATGACTATGCGAAACTCATCGCAACTGCTGGCTATGGAAACGATGCGTCCCCGTTGGCGATGAGTCATTTTGCCGGTGCATTGTGGGCAACAAGCGGGAAGAAAATTGCGTATCATATTTCTCATGATGAGGCTGGCAACTCTGACCGTTTTAACGCAGATCCCGATAAAAGAACGCATCGGACGATCATGTTAGCCGTCCGGAACAATTTGAACGCAGCAAGCCGTCCACACGCCGAGGCGAGGTGCCGGGTTGCTTTCGGAGTAACCCTCTTTTCCGCAGCGACACCTTTGTTTTTGTTTGGCGAAGAAGTGGCTTTTCAGAGAGATTTTCTGTATGACGATGTCAAATTGCGCAGGGAAGATATTTACAGGCTTAAGAAAACAACCGGACAAAAAATGTTCGACTTCTATCACGATGCCATTCAGTTGAGGCATCATGAGAAGGCATTGCGTTCAAAAAACATCGAAATCCTGCACGTTCATAACGACAACCGTATACTGGCTTTTCGACGCTGGGAAGGCAAGGAAGAAATCATTGTTGTTGTATCCCTCAACAACCAACCCTTCGACCATGGGTACAATATTTTCCATCATTCCTCGATTGCTCAGGGTAGTTGGAATGTCCTCATCAATTCCGGCGATCCGAAATATGGCGGAAATAATCGCACCAATGCTACCATGTTTTCTCAGAACGGCATGCTAAGTTTGCCAGTTGTTCCTGCCAATGGGATCGTTGTACTCAAAAAAACGTAAGCGGAACCGTATCACTCCGCCTTATCCCAGCTCCGTCAGAATCGGAATCGGCTTCTCGTCGATCCACAGAACTGATGCGGTTGCGCGTCATATGTAAATGGAGTATGACGGATTTTTCGGTATATTGCCAAAGCCCGGCGGGCTCGCCGCGCCGCTCTTTCGTTTTACCCGTTTTTTGGTACAATGCAAACATGTTGAATCATGAAAAGAGCCGATCCATTTTTGCCCTTGCCCAAACTCTTATGCCCGGCGGGGTTAACAGTCCCGCACGATCCTTCGTGGGAGTCGGCGGTAATCCCATCGTCATTGAACGAGGAGAGGGAGCATACCTCTACGACGTAGACGGCAATCGATACCTCGATTACGTCCAATCTTGGGGTCCCATGATTTTAGGGCATGCCCATCCCGCCGTTATTGCCGCCGTCGAAACCACGTTGAAAAACGGGACAAGTTTCGGCGCACCGACGGTCGCCGAAAGTGAATTCGCTAAACTACTCATCGAGCTGGTTCCCGCCTTGGAAAAAATCCGATTCGTGAATTCCGGTACCGAGGCAACGATGAGTGCAATCCGGCTCGCACGCGGTTACACCGGGCGGAACAAGATCGTCAAGTTCATCGGTAATTATCACGGACACGTCGATTCGCTTCTCGTTGCGGCGGGGAGTTCGGCGGCAACGCTCAGGGTGCCGAACTCGCCGGGAGTTACACCGGGTGCCGTACAGGACACGATTCTGCTCCCATACAATAACGTCGATGCTGTTCGCAACACATTTCAAGAGTGTGGTAATGAAATAGCAGGAGTTATTGTTGAACCGGTGGCGGGAAATATGGGTTGCATCATCGGCAGTTCCAACTTTTTGTATGAGTTGCGGCACCTGACGCAAGACCATGGAGCCGTGCTGATCTTCGACGAAGTATTGAGCGGTTTCCGGGCAGGAAAAGCGGGAGCGGGGCAGCGATTCAGCATTGCCCCGGACTTGATGACGCTCGGCAAAGTGATCGGCGGCGGTTTGCCCGTCGGGGCTTACGGCGGAAAGGCGGAAATCATGGATCACGTGTTGCCCGTCGGTAAAGTTTTTCAAGCCGGTACGCTCAGCGGCAATCCCCTTGCAATGGCGGCGGGGATGGCAACGGTCAAAACACTCCTCGACATGCAGTGCTTCAACTCGCTGGAACGCAAAACGGCATTACTTGCCGAAGGATTGGAAGACGAAGCCTGCGCCGCAAACATACCAGTTCACGTCGAACAGATCGGTTCGATGATGACGCTGTTTTTTACCCGAACGGACAGTTCGGGAATCCATCATCACGTGTTGGACACAACGGTGAGTGGTGGTCAGGTAACACGGTCAACGGCGACGAGTTCCAGCGGCAATAGTTATGCCGGGAAAATTACCGATTGGGCATCCGCGTCAGCGTGTGATACGGAACGTTACGCCAAGTTTTTCTGGGGAATGTTGGAACTCGGCTTTTATTTTCCGTGCAGTCAGTTTGAAGCGTTTTTTATGTCCACTGAAATCACCGAAGCAGAAGTCGAACAAACGATTGTCGCTGCTGGAGCGGTATTTAAGACACTGTGATGCCCCTTTCCCATTACGATTACCACCTCCCCACCGAACTGATTGCCCAGGAGCCGCTCCCGAACCGTTCCGATGCTCGGTTGCTTGTCGTGGATCGAAGTACGCAATCGTTTGAGCATCGGCACATCCGAGATTTGCCCGAATTCTTGCAGCCGCAAGATTGTCTTGTCTTGAATGACACCAAAGTCATCCCTGCTCGGCTCGTCGGCAAACGTTTATTGACCGGCGGACGTTGGGAAGGACTCTTTCTGCAACCCGCTGAACCGAACCACTGGCAAATCATTGGAAAAACGAGGGGAAAAATACAAGCCGGCGAGACGGTACGATTGCATTCGCACGATGGCAAAAATGTTCTGCATATCGATTTTACGGTGCGTCAGGAAGATAATACTTGGCTTGTAAAACCTCTTTTCGCACAACGGCACAAAGACACAAAGGGGGATGATTCTCTTAGTGCCTTTGTGCCTTCGTGCGAAACAAAAAACAGAGACACGTTCACCCTCCTATCCCAAATCGGTCTATCCCAAATCGGTTGGACACCCATTCCCCCGTACATCCGCGGCGGCAAACCGCAGGCTTACGATCAAGAGCGTTACCAGACGGTCTATGCCGCCCATGCCGGTTCGGTTGCCGCGCCGACTGCTGGATTGCATCTTACGCCGGAACTGCTCGAAACCGTCAAACGGCAAGGCACGACAATCACTTCGGTAACGCTTCACGTCGGCGTGGGAACATTCAAGCCGATCACTGCCGAGAGCATTGAAGAGCATTACATGCATTCCGAGTGGTGCTCGCTGTCGGCAGACACGGCGGAAACGCTTCGCCAATGCCGAAGTAATGACGGCAGAATCGTTGCAGTGGGTACGACTTCGGTTCGGACATTGGAATCAGCGTCAGATTCTTTGGTACCGTTGGAAGGAGCAACATCACTTTTCATTCGTCCGCCGTATCGTTTCAGGAATGTCGATGTCTTGCTGACCAATTTTCATTTTCCGAAGTCTACGCTCCTTATTTTAGTGCGAACCTTCGGCGGCGACGAGTTGATTCGAGAGGCGTATCAGGAAGCCATTCGGAAAGAGTATCGGTTTTTCAGTTACGGCGACGCAATGCTGATACGATAAAAAACTGATACGATAAAAACGCGTTCGTTTATGCTACAATCGAGGACAGGAACTGGATTGGAGATGTCGGTATTGTACAAAAATGACAACTGTACTCATTGCAATGAGCGGTGGCGTGGATAGTGCTATCGCGGCTTGGATGATGAAGCAGAACGGCTACAACTGCCACGCTGCGACGATGAAATTGTCCGATCACTGCAATATCGAAGATGCTAGGTCAATAGCAGAAAAATTGGAGATGCCGTTTCACGTCTTCGATTTCTCGAACGAGTTTCGTACCAGAGTCGTTAACCGATTCGTGCAGACCTATTTGGAGGGACGCACACCGAATCCGTGTGTCGAGTGTAATCGTTTCTTGAAGTTCGACATGTTCCTTCGCAAAGCCCAGGAACTCGGCATTTCGCGCATTGCTACCGGACATTATGCCCAAATCGAATACGATCCGTTGGGCAGACGGCATCACTTGAAACAGGCGGTCGATGAAACGAAGGATCAGAGTTACGTTCTCTATACATTGACGCAAACACAGTTAGCCCAGTCCGTGTTTCCGTTGGGAACAATGCGGAAGCAGGAAGTCCGAAAAATTGCCGAGTCGCTCGGCTTTGTCAATGCCGAAAAACGGGAGAGCCAGGATTTGTGCTTCGTTCCTGATGGCGATTACGCTACCTTTATTGAGCAATACACACAGCAGCGTTCTCCGCCTGGCGATTTCGTGGACAAGACCGGCAAAGTTTTGGGCAAGCACAGAGGACTGATTCGCTACACGATTGGACAACGTAAAGGTTTGGGCATTGCCGCCCCGGCTCCGTACTATGTGTGCGAACATCATGTCGAAGAAAACACGGTCGTTCTTGGCTCCGAAGAAGATCTTCAGGTACAAACGTTGACGGCAACGGACATTAACCTTATTGTTGTTGATCGGCTTGCGAATCCGATTCGTGCCATTGTGAAGGTTCGTTATCGTCAAAAAGGGGATTGGGCAACGGCGAGTCAAATTGCCACGGACACACTTCGGATCGTATTCGACGAGCCGCAAAAGGGAGTCGCGAAAGGACAAGCCGCTGTGTTGTACCAGGGCGGTGATGTCATCGGTGGCGGAACGATTGCGACGACAGATTGAACGCAAGAGCAGCGCGCCGTTAGCCCGCCGGTTCCCAACGCGAAGAGTTTTTCGCACCGACCCGGCGGGCTAACGCCCGCCGCTCTTTTTTGTCGAACACCCACCCCGTTGACCTTGCGGGTGCTCCGTACTACAATCGCTGTATGTCGACGAAGTTTACCCAACTGCCTTTGCCGCCGCTACTCGTTGCGGCAATCGCGGGTATTTTAGCAGATCGACTCTTTGCACCGTCGGTTCTTCTCTGGACACTCCTCTGCCTCGCTGCTCTCGTCGCTTGGTTTTTCCTTCGCAACTATGCTCTCGTTCTCGTTGCTTGTACTGCCTTCTTTGGATTTTGGCATCACGATCATTGGTATCGCTATGCTCACAATGACATCGGTTGTTATGCTATATCCCATACCGGCGGGTTTACGCCCGCCGCTCTTGCGCAGTCCACCACTCTTGCGCAGTCCACCACTCTTGCGCAGCCCACCGCTCTTGCGCAACCTGCTGCCTTGAGAGGGATGGTCGTGCAAATGCCGCGATACTATCCGAAGCCGCCACACTTTCCGGGACAAATTTTTGAGACCTCCGAAAAGACTGTCTTCATTTTTCGTGCCGAGCAACTTCGGGATGGGTACGATTGGATTCCCGTCAGCGGCAATGTCTTGGTTTCAATTTTTGATGACAGCCGGAACTTCCGATACGGCGACCGACTTCAACTCTTCGGCGAACTTTCCTCGCCGCTTCCGCCGAGCAATCCCGGTGATATAAATTACGATGATTACTATCGCGGCTTGCGAACCCGCGCGATGTTGCGCTGTCCCGATAACTCTGCTACCACACTGGTATCCAGTAAACAGTTTTCACCCGGTCGTTGGATTGAATCCGTTCGCCGCACCGGTCTTGCTAATCTCGAACGGCATTTGAGCGACCAAACACGTCCGATTGCCGAAGCGATGATCTTCGGTGTGCGAGAATCGGTTGACGATGAAGTCCGACAACGCATGATTGTAACCGGCACGATGCACCTCTTGGCAATCTCGGGACTGCACGTTTCCTTGATTGCAGGCATCGCTGCGTTTTTTTTGCGGCAACTGCGAGTCTCCCGACGCAACACTGCCATTGCGATGATTCTCTTCGTTCTGTTTTATCTGCTTCTGACGGATGTCCGCACACCTGCCATTCGAGCGGTTGCGTTGGTTTGTTCCTTTGCGATTGCACTCTTCGTGAACCGGCGCACCTCGGCAATGAACCTTCTTTGTGCATCGGCACTCGTCGTCTTGCTTTGGCATCCATCGGAACTTTTTCAATTCGGTGCGCAACTTTCCTTCATTGCCATCGGCTGTTTTCTTTGGATACCGAGGTACGCACGTTTGAAGGCGTTGTTTTACCAATCTGACCCGATAGACGACGACTTACGAACATTGAGCGACATCGAACGCACCGAGTCGGCATCGTGGCGTTGGGTTCGCCGCGGGGCACGATTGTTCCGCTGGTGTGTCGAAATTTTCATGGTCAGTTTGGTCATCTGGCTTTTCGTAACGCCGCTCATCATGAGTCATATTCATGTCTTCACGCCGGTGGCGATTTTAGTGAATCCGCTCCTCTGGATTCCACTGACGGCGGCGATGACGTGCGGTTTTCTCACGGCAATCGTCGGACAGGTTCCGGTACTCGGCAACATCTTTGGCATCGGCACCGATTGGTCCTTTTGGGCATTGCTGGAACTGATCGCTTGGTTTGAACGCCTCGGCGGACACTACTGGGTGCCGGGTCCGCCGAATTGGTGGAACCTCGTTTTTTACGGTGTGTTCGCTGTCTTTACATTCTTGCCGGTGCGTCGTCCGCATTGGAAAATCCTGTTGACCGGCTTGATCGTTTGGATACTCATCGGCTTTGGTGCCGGATACTATCGGGACGTTGAACGCTGGCGGTCGGACCGTTTGACGCTCACGGTTTTATCGACCGGACACGGCAATAGCGTGCTGATTACAACGCCGAATAACCGCATCATTATCTGCGACGTAGGTTCACTGACATCGCCACGATACGCAACGGATGCAATGAGCCGAGCAATATGGCGATTCGGCAGAAGGCACATTGACGCAATTCTGATTTCACATCCCGACAACGACCACTTCAATGGTGTAACAATGTTAACGGAGCGGTTTTCGATTGGTGCCGTGTTGGTTTCGCCATACACTGCGGAAATCCAAAGCGAGTTGGATCAAACGGCGTGGTCGTTGCTGTTGGAAAAGTTGGAGGCACGTGGAATACCGATACGGATTGTCGGCGACGGGGATGACTTGTCAGAATATGGACTTCACGATTCGCTCATTCTGCATCCGCCGAAGAATGATTTTGCGGAACCGGACACCACGAATGCAACGAGTTTAGTCTTGCGTTTGGAGCATCGTGGTGTGGGAATCTTGTTGCCGGGCGATTTAGATGGTCGGCTAACATCGCCGTTTTTACTGCGGGAACCGATGCCGACGGAAATCGTAATGGTGCCGCATCACGGCGGTCGTTCAATGCAAACGGAGCGGCTATTGGAATGGACGACACCGACGACATTGATTTTCAGTACCGGCAGTCTCACGCACAACCCAGAGAGGTTGGAAGACTATCGGCAAAAGGGGTACAAAGTGCGCGATACCTTCACGGAAGGGGCGATTGTGATTGATGTGGCGAAATAGACCATAGCATGACAATAAACCACATTTTTTTCTTTGTGCCCTTTCGCGGCTCGTCATTCGCTCTTGCGAAAAAATTTCGCGCCCCTACTGCAATCGGCAAAAAAGTATGTTACACTGCGCGACACAATCAGGAATAGCGTCCGAAAACCATCGGACGGATTGATTTAGTAAAATACGACGACAAGTCAATAGACATTCGCTTCGACAAACGACAATTCTCTACACGGCATGCAAAGTAAAATTTACGCCCCGATGCTATTGAGTGGTATGCTCGCCTGTCTGGTGGGCTGTTCCGCCGAAGATGCACTCTATTATGCCGTTTATCCGTTCACTTGGGTTGATGTCAAGGCGGTTGACCTCTCGCCGGACGGGAAAAAAGCCGCTTCCAGTACCGGTCAGATATGGGATATCAACGGCAAGTTTGTAGCACAACTGGATCAGGCACCATCTTTTCGGCTCATTCGCTTTTCCAAAGACTCAACCAAAATTGTAGGCGTTGGCGACAACGGAACTATTTTATACGATGCTCAAACGGGGAGGCAACTTTGGCATAACTCGGAGAATAGCGGACTGATACATTACACGTCTGTTGCCTTCTCTCCTGATGATAAATATGTTCTGGTGCACGTCACGAGTCTTCGGCATCCCAATAAGGAAAGCCGCATTTTTCAATTTGATGCCGAAACTGGCAGAACCGTTAAAACAATAGAAAGAGGTGGTCGCTGGTATGAATTCACTGTAATTCTCTCGCCAAACGGCGAAATTTTTGCCACGTTCGATACAAAATCATCGGCAATGAACATCTACGACATTGAGACGGAAAATTTAATACGGCATTTGCCAATTCCTAAGGAAATGACGAGACCGCTTGAAACAAGTCCCAATCTTAGTGCCACATTTTCGCAAAATGGTGAAAAGATTGTTATTTGTGGAGAGCCCAATACTATCATTGTGGATTTGAAAGAACAAGATAATGCCATCAGGAGTTTGGGCGGAAGGATGACTGATAACTCTGACCGGGTGTCTTCGGCTTCAGACGGGCGGAAGTTGGTAATCAGTTCCGGTTCAAAAGTCAATGTGATTGATCTGACATCGGGCAGAAGTATACTGGTATTTGACAACCATCCTTGGCGTGTTTCGGCTGTTGCACTTTCTGCGGATGGCAAGCATGTCTTATCATCTTGTGAAAGTTCCAATAAGGAATACAGACCCGGTATCCATTATTGGGATATCGAAACGGGGAAAATACAAAGGACTTTTCGCGCGCGTTAACTGCTACTAATGACGCATCCGGTCGCTCCGCGTTGCTTCGCTTCCGGCTTTCTGACGACGGCAACCTGCCCTGATCCGAGAAACGGGTCAAGCACGACATCGCCTTCTTCACCGGAATAGGCAAGGATTTTGCGGATGATTTCGGCGGGCAACTTTGTCGGCGTTTTTATATCGCCAGTCCAGTATTCCCGATTGATCACCCACACGTCCTCTCGATCCTTGTAGGAAAGCGAACCACCCCTGTCCTTTTCTTCTTTGTCGAATCGGGAATATGGAAAAAACTTTCGCTTCTTGTCATCGAGGCAAACATAGAGGCAAACTCCCACGCACCGTTCAGGGACAGTGAGTTCTTGCGTTCTCCTTCGCTTTCGCGTGCCGAAAGAGGAGCACTAATGGCTGTGCTGTCCAGCGTGTCAATGCTAAAAAAACACAAGGGAAAGTTTGTGAACGCTTGGAAAATTTGCCCCTACTGCGACGACCACACGTTTCAGATTATAATGTCTTAACGTACCGTGATGGTGTCGAACCTTGATGCACTCGCTGTGGGAGAACACATGAAAAAAATCTGTTGCCGTTAAAATTAAGCAGTAACGGTGTTTCGTTCCGATGTATCGGTTTTTCACTGTCGCGGATGCTACCATTTGTTCAAACAATTCACTTACCCTCACATACTTACTATGAGAACCACTGCTTGTTTGTTTGTCCTCTTTTTTGCTGTATCGCCCCTTCTGCTTTTCGGGGAAACGGCTCCACAGTACCAACCACAAGGAAAAAATGTTTTTTCCTTCGATCCGATGGAAACGAAATTTGTCCGGCTCTGGGTCGATGGCGGAAACAATGGACCCTGCATCGACGAAATGGAAGTCTTCGCACCAAATTCGGAAGTAAATCTCGCCCTTGCTTCGCTGGGAGTCAAAGCAACTGCCTCGTCCGAGTTTCCCAACAATCCACAACACAAGATCGCACACATCAACGATGGTCGCTACGGCAATCCGCGAAGTTGGATTCCCGCCGGCAATTCGGGTTGGATACAGTTGGAGTTTCCCGAGCCAGCAACTGTGGATCGTGTCGTGATCTCACGTGATCGCGGTGAAAGACGTTTCATGGATCGGGGCGTTGTCGCACTGGAAATCTTCGTTTCGCAAGACGGCGAAAATTGGACTTCGGTAAAGAAAACCACCCGATTCGCCAGTTGGTTGGATGGTAATAACAACGACCGACCAATGAACACGCCGGAAACGGTCAGGCGTGCCGTACTCGATATGATTCAAGAATACGGCGACCGCTATCCCAATGGTGCTCAGGCACTCTCGGCACTCGACGACTTTGACAAACGCTTCGCCGCAATATCCGCAGACTCCCCGGAAGGCAAAGCACTGCAAACTGATTTCGCAACCTTTCAACGTGTCGTCTTGCTGGCGAATCCCGTGCTGGACTTCGATAAAATTCTCGTCATTCGTGGCAACCGGATGGCAGCACCGAACAATAATTTTATGACATTGGATGACGTTCCCAAGAGGGGATTCGACAATGAATTGGCGGTGTTGAGCAATCTGCGTGCGGAGCCGACGTTGACGACCGTTTATCGTTCCCCCGATGGCAGACCTATCGGCGAACCAGAATTGCACTGGGATGGCCGACGTGTGATGTTTTCCAGCATATCCAGTGAGAACAACCGCTGGGCAGTTTTTGAAGTCAACATTGACGGCACCGGACTCAAAACTCTTACGCCGACTGATCAGCCGGACGTTGATTTCTACGATTCATGCTATGTTCCCGATGGCACGATCATTGCCGCATCCAATGCGTCGATGCAGGGACTTCCCTGCCTGGGTGGTGGGGGTCCTATTGCCAACCTGTATAAGGTTGATCCTGTTACGAAAAATGTGCGGCAACTCACGTTCGATCAAGACAGTGCTCATCATCCTGTGATGATGAGCGATGGTCGTGTGATGTACGTCCGCTGGGAATATTCCGACATCATGCACTATTACAGTCGGATTCTGTTTCACATGAATCCCGACGGAACAGCACAGCGCGAACTCTACGGTAGCGGTTCACATTTTCCGACGACAATGAAGCATCCTCGGGAAATACCGGGAACATCGGAAATTATCATCATTCTCAGCGGGCATCACGGTCGCGGCGATACGGGGCGACTTGCAATTATCGATCCGGCGGTGGCGAGAAAGTATCCGTTCATCTATCGCCCCACGTCGAAGGAATGGGGAGTCGAAGGGACAAAGATCAATGTGATGCCCGAAGTGCTACCGGCATCGCAGACCGGTTTCATTCAGGAAATACCGGGATACGGACTCGATGTCGTCGGCAATGTGGTCGACAATATGGCGGACGGATTAACATACAATTTCGTTTTTCCGTATCCGTTGTCGAAGAATTATTTCCTCGTCAACTGCCAAATTGCCGGTGATGACAGCACGTATGGTTTGTACCTTGTCGACCGATTTGATAACATGACGCTCATCAAAAAAATTGACAATCAAGGGTTGTTCAATCCGATTCCACTCGTCAGGAGCGAACCACCGGTGCTCCGCCCGGATCGAACCGATCCTGCGAGTCAAGCCGCTACGGTGTTTATTACGAACATTTACGATGGTGTCGGAACGCGGGGAGTACCTACGGACAGCATCAAGAGTTTGCGTGTTTATGCATTTCATTTTGCTTACAATGGTCGCGGCGGGCACGATGTTCTCGGCGTGCACACGGGTTGGGATGTTAAGCGGTTACTCGGTGAGGTGCCTGTCGAGACTGATGGAAGTGTTACCTTTGAAATCCCCGCGAATATGCCACTTGCCCTGCAACCGCTCGACGAACAGGGACGAGCGGTACAGTTGATGCGTTCTTGGTTCGTCGGCATGCCGGGAGAAAACGTGAGTTGCAACGGCTGCCATGAATCACAACTCGAAGTTACGCCAGTCCGATCAACCATTGCTGCCCGAAAAAGCCCGGAACCGATTCAACCCTTCTTCGGACCCGCTCGAACCATCACTTTCGAAACCGAGGTATACCATCCGCTTGTCCGACCATACTGCATGGAGTGCCATGATGGTTCCAAGCCGGATCGCCCCTCGTTTGCGAATGTGGACTTGGCGTACCGCAACATTCATCCGTTTGTGCGTCGTCCCGGTCCAGAAACGGATATGGAACCCCTCCAACCGATGGAGTACCACGTTTCGACGAGCGAACTGTATCGTATGCTTACGAAGAACCACTACAATGTTACACCCGGCGATGAGGCGTTGCGGCGGCTGTACTGCTGGATCGACTTGAATGCCCCCCTTGGCGGTAAATGGAATCATCCGCAACAATCACAGCGTCGTCAAGAACTCGAAGCCTTGTACAGTATTCGCGTTGATGATTATGAGAGCGACTTTGATCAACAACTTCGGTTGGCACGCGAGAATCCTCGTATACCCGTTCCCGTGGCAACGCCGTTTGTTGCGCCGGTCGATTCTGCCAGAATGCGGACTCTATTCGATGCACTCGCAACACGGGAATACACTCCCTATCCGTTTGATACCCACGCAGCGAAACGCATGCAAGAAGATGCCGCCAGGAATGGGGAAACCCGCAAAACGATCACGCTTGCACCGGGTATTGAAATGGGATTTGTTCTTGTTCCTCGCGGACTGTTTGTGATGGGGGACTTGGAAGGTTACCCCGACTCATCACCGCGTAACGTTGTGGTCATTGCGAGCCCATTCTGGATGAGCGAAACGGAAATCACGAATGCCCAGTATGCGTTGTTTGATCCGGTGCACGATACACGGTACATTGAGGAGCATGGCAAGGATCACGTTGTGCCGGGATACATTGCGAACCACCCGAACCAGCCGGTTGCCCGAATTTCGTGGGACGAGGCGATGCAATTTGCGGCGTGGTTCTCGAAAGAGTTTGCAGTGTCCGCCGACTTGCCGACAGAAGCCGAATGGGAATGGGCAGCCCGAGCGGGTGCCGATACGCGGTATCCTTACGGCACATTCGACACGGATTTCTCGAAGTTTGCCAATCTTGCCGGCGCGGAGCGGCGATATTTGTACACGAGTTGGATCGATGGTTCGACGATTCATCGGCGTAATCCTTATCCGGCGGACAGTGTTTTTCCTCTTCGGGACGACCGATTTTCGGACAGGTGGTTCACTGTCGATTATGTCGCCCAGTACGAACCGAATGCTTGGGGACTGTACGATATGATCGGAAACGTCAGCGAATGGACGAAGTCATCGTATCGACCTTATTCATACGTGGCTGACGATGGACGTAATGATCCGGCATCGCGGGAACTCAAAGTAGCACGCGGCGGTTCTTGGCATGACCGTCCGAAGTCAACGGGCTCGGCAACGCGGTACGCTTATGAACCGTGGCAGAAAGTGCACGATGTGGGGGTTCGGATTGTTTTGCGAACTCAATGAAATTGTCGAAACCGGGTATCGTCGTTTCCAGTTATGACTCACTCGAATCAACCGGCGAGGTTAAGATAGCCAAAGACCTCGCCCAACCAGTGACAGGCAAGCATGTGCTTCTCGTTGAAGATATACTTGATACAGGGCGAACTCTTAAGGGCTCTGTGCAGGAGTGGTAATTGCACGTTCAAGTTGCTCCAACGTTTGTAGGATCGACTTCGACTCCTCTTCGGTTAGCATGACGTTGCCGAAGCGAACACGGTAAAACGCCTCCACAATGGGGAGCATCAACGGTGCAAATGAGGATTGTCGGGCAAACTCCAATGGTGTAAGCGCGGACTTGCGAATCAAGCCGATCTTCGTGAGCATTCGTTCCATGCGAAGATAGAACTCAATCGTAATTCTCCGTCGCATCTCTTCGGCAGTCTGTTTGCGACGGGATGACCGTAGTATTACCATCAGCCGCCAGGAAGCCAGTCCGAGTAGACCGAGAATGATGAACGGCGGCATTAAATAAACAGCGTCCCCCATTTGCCGCTGTTGTTGCGGAGTTTCAGAAAAGAACGACTGGTAATAGTTCGTCATGTCGGACCAAAATATTTTCCAGAACTCAACGTTGAACACTCGATCAGCAATAGCGTGCCACGCTTGACGGAGAGGCTCATAAACCCAGTACATTTGCCTGTTTGAGTTCATGTTCAACACGAACTCGTTCCAGAATGATTCAATGTAACGGGTCAAGTCAGTCCATTGGAGAGTCAGTGTCGTCATCATCGAGGCACTCTCCGATGCCGGTGTCGGGTCTAATCGTAACCAGCCGCCGTTTTGCCACCAAAACGCATATTGACCGGTTGTCCGGTGCGGCATCGTTTCCGGTGGAAGGTACACTTCGACCCAAGCGTGGGCATCCGATTGCCGAACAGTACAAGAAGCGTTGTAGTCCGTTGCCTCCGTTTTGAAGCCGATAATGACACGGGAACCAATGCCGACACTCCGCAACATCAACGCCAATGCCCCGGCAAAGTATTCGCAGTGTCCCCGAGGATTGTGTGAAATAAAATCTTCCAACGGGTCAAGATCGTAGTCCCGGATGGTGCCCCCTAGTTGATACGCAAATTCTTCTGTGAGCAGAAATTGTTGCTCCATAAATCTTGCTCGACCGATGATGTCGCTTTTCGGCAGTTTCGATTCTGCGTCCCATTTGGCGGCAAGGGCTTTGAGCCCATCGAGTCCCTTGTGGGGAATTTGCGTGAGTATATCGCGGTCAATGAGTTCCTGGCATGGGATGACATCCAGTTGGTATCCGAGTTTGAACACGGCAGTGGCAATGGTTTTGTTGGCGATATTCCAGCGTCGTGGTCTCGATTCTTCACTTCTGCCGTTGGCAGTGCGTAGTACGACCTCATCTTCCTTGTCTATACTGAAAAAAGGATGTGGTGCAAAAAAAACTTGTGTTTCCAGTGGCTGGATCGTCATCGCAAGTGTAACAAGATCGCACCCGTCTTCAAAGAAAGCCTGCTGTTGATTGTGCCAATAGAGTGTTGTACCCAACGGTGGTCCAAACGATGGTTCAAACGGCGGCGGGACAGAGTTGGGTACAGGAGTTTGCGTCCAAGAACCCTCAGAGTATGTATCCAGTGGAATTCCGCGAAAATAGAGTGTTGCCCCGCTAATTGCCCGGTAGGGATTCGATGCAGATTCGGTCTCGGACAAAAGCGAGTTGTCGGAATGATGCAGGAACCGTACCTTGATTACTTCCCGGTGGTGCATAAGGACGGACCCCAGCGAACCGAGTTGGATTTCCTCGTTGATACCGACCGTTCCCACGCTAATTTGTTGCCGCACCGGTCTCGACCATTGTTCAAATTCATTTTTCAGTCTGTAACCTTGATAGTCGATTTGCCCTACTCGTGGAATCAAACAAAAGATGAGTGATGCCACAAAAAACGCGAAAATCGTTCCCAGGGTCAGATGAATAAACAATTCCCACCAGTTCCCGCTCCACGGTCGTGGATTGCGCGTACCCGCAGAAAAACTGGGACGCTTCGCAAGCAACGGGAAACGACTGGACATAAAGGAGGAAGCAACGCCATTCATCCGATGGGGAACGGCATGAAAGGACGAAACCGACTCCGCGAGAACCGGACTCGTTGTGTCCGGTTCGTCCTCGACGCTTTCCCAATGTTCTTTGTGTGCGAGGTCTTCTTCCGTTGGAAAAATCAAAAACAGTTCTCGCAGAATTTTTTTGCGTTGACTTTTTTTGTCGGCTTGCTTGTCTTGCTTCTTACCGAAGGACAAGACGAGTGTGAGTGGTCCCATCAGGAGGGTAATCAGAGCAAGTCGGACGAGTTTTCCCCGATCATGCCGTTCCGACATTTCGGCTTTGATCGATTCAAACAGTGTTTTCGTAAACGAGTGCCGACGGAAGTACCGATGTTCCTGCTGCAAAAATAGCAGTATGAACGCACAGAGTCCGACGAAGACGTACAGGAGAAGCAAGACACCGAACAGAATGCTCTGATGAAACACGGTCGAAACGACGACTTGTAACAACGAGATCAAAAGGATTTGCCAGCAGAATCGGGGTTCTTTTTCTCGAAAAAGCAACACGATTTGGATGAAGACGAGGACCCGCGCAATCGACCAAGCAAGATATTCGCCGTGATGGTGCAGGACATCGACGATGTTGAAGCAAACGATGGTGATCGCAAAAGCATTGACCGTCCAGTCTCCGAGTTGGATGCCCCTTCGATAATCGGTCAGCACGAAACTGACGATGGCGGCAATTCCGATGAGCACCGGCAGCGCGACATCTCCCTGCCCCATTCCCAACATGAGAGTGGAGAGAAAACTCAAAACACCAAGTGCAACAGCAAGGGCTAAATGAAGCGGCAAGTTAGGAGTACGAGTCCAGACGTTGAGAGGGACAAACGGTCATTCTACGCTTTTTTCGTTCGTTGGCAAGCATTAGTGGCGCGAGCGTGAGGCTCAACCGGCTACCATTCGCTTCCACTCCAACCCGTTACGACGACGTTCTGTTTCGGCATGACAAATGAAACACCAATACTCGCCAGCGCAAGGATATACATAATGACATTCACCGTAATCCAAATGCGGTACGTTTTCCAGACCGCATCGTAGTTTTCCCGGAAGTTTATGCTAAACGTCGGCTCCTCCAGCGTCAGGTAGAATTGGTGGAACTCTATCGGTGTCATTTGGTCAATACGTTCATCCGTCATCCAAAGGATCATGCGTTCTTCCCAGGGGATCGGCGTGGAATCCTGCGGGAGCATTCGTTGATTGGAACCAAAGGTATACTGTGTCCTCTTGAACAGTGCGTGCAGAGGATCCGGTGTCCACGCATACATATAACCCGAAAATAACGACGTGGGAAACAACAGAAACACCCCGAGGTAGAAAAACGATTGACTCAGAATGTTGGTATCATCCGATCTGAACCGCTTTCGCAGTACAACGGCGAAAGTTGCGACCAGCAGTACACATCCGAGACCAACACATACTCCAAGCAGAAGGGGACCGTAGTTATGAAAAAAGTCTTGTGACAACCAAATAACGAATGCGATGAGCAGATACACGATCCCGGGAATGAGCATTGCGAGCGGTGCGCCGGATGCGGCTAAAAATGCACAGCCCAGTATGATAAACCCGGCGGCAATGAGATCGCTGACAAAATACCAAAGCGGAAATGAAAGGAGCAAACAGACAACCCCGGGAACGAGCATTGCGAATACCGCTTTATTTTGGGCTTTGGTTTTTTCCTTCGGCGAGACTGGCTTATCTGGTGCGACCGGGAGTGCCTTAATTTGCAGCATCGTGGGAACGAGCAAATTTTCACCACAGCGGCACTTGACCGTTTGCCCCGCCTGACCCGGCTCAATTTCAACGGACTCTCCGCATGTACAAGGTAGTAGGTGCTTCATAGTCAGGATTCTACAAGAAACGCAGGGACAATGAAAGAGGGGGAGACAAAAGGGGTGCACGCAAATTCAACCTCGCCCCCATCATGCTCTCGCACGCTCCCTCCGCCCGTTCCAAGCCTCGAACGTTTGCCCCTTTGCTTACGGGCGGACTCTGTTTATGGCTTCTCATACGACCACGCCTCAATAATCGCCGCGCAAATTTTTTCCAACCCAAATCGCTCCCCTTGTTTGACTTCCATTCCCTTTCGCAACAACCGCCGGGCATTGTCATGGTCGCCAAGCATCGCACGGCTCACGCCCAACGATAAGTAAAGATCGCTACGCATGTTCCGCTGGTGTGCCGCCTGCATGCCATCGGCAAGTTTTTCCTCCTGCTCGAACAGCGGATGATCCTTGTCGCCAAACCGTCCCAACAGCCGTGTGAAAATACCCACCGGCGGACTGTTTGGCATCGCAACAAACGCTATGCCATACCGCTCGGTTTCCATGACGGTTCTCATCGCGGCATTCACAATTTCGTAAAACAATTCCTTGTCCTCAAACTCGGTGGCAAGTATCGCCATCCTCGCAAAAGTGTGAGAACCCACCGAACGCTCTGCCCGTGGAACCGCCTCGAATGCCTTCCGCAGCGCAATCTTTGCCAGTTCTGTCTCTCCTACCGTTGCTCGTTCTTCGGCAATTTGCAGACGAATGCCCGGCATACGAAAACGCACCTCGATTTGGTCGGCAATTTTCGTCGCCATATCAAGCAAGCCGCCCGTGATGAGCGTTCTGCAAATCCGCTCCATCCGTGCCTGCGTTTGCGTCTCTTCCGCCCCGTCGAGTGCCATTTCCAAAAACGCGATCCCCATTTCTGACTCCCCGTCTTGCATCAGCCGCACCGCTATTTGGGCATGGTAATCAACGCGGTGATTTCCCATCGCATTCGCTCTCCCTTCGGCACTTGCGAATATCTGTCCCGCCTTTTCTTCGATTTGGCTTGCTTCCTCTGGTGTTTTGTGTTTGAGTGCATAAAACGCAATGTCAACGAGCGATCCCAATGCCTCGGAAGCTCTGTTGATCTTTCGGAGCGACTCGAATGCGTCGTCCACCAGATCGAGATTTAACTGCATTTTGATGATTCGAGAATAAAACTGGTTATCCAGAGCAGAAGGTTCCTGAAAATTCTCCCGATGGTTTACCAATCGGTCAATCAGTTCCTTTGAGTTATCACGGAAATCGGTTTCGATGATACGTTCTGGAATCCGACCGACAAATCCGACAGGAGTACCTGTTATGCCCATTGGACTTCTTCTGCGTGCTTCGTCGAGACTGTCAAGATATTTTTCTTCCGTGTCGATGATGTCAATGTATTTTCCGGCATCTTGGCAAAGCCAAATAAAAACGGTCGATGGATGTGTGTTGAAGCCAAAAATCTTTCCTTCTTCGTGAAGTTTTTGCACCTTTTGGAACCAGTAATCGACTTCTTCCTGCGTGCCGTTTTCGCGGCGTTCGCGCAGAATGATTCGCAAGAGACCGTCTGAGCCGCGTTCGTTTTCCACATCCACAAAGGCGTAGGCTTCTTCGCTGCGTCCCAATGCTGCAAGCACCCGCGGCATAACGCGGGTGGTACGTGTCCGCTCTTCATCGTCTTCAATCTGTTCCAAGAGCGTTGTGAGATATTCCAACGCACGGTTGGCTTCTGCCCGAAAGATTTCCTCATCGTCTTTGTTTGGAACCCACGGCGGCAGACGATTGGCATTAGTGCGTATTGTGTCCTCTTCGTGACCTGTTTTCGCAATAGTTCGGTCGATATATTGTGAGATATTTCCGGCTCGTGCTTGCGGCGGACCGCTGAGGGCAAGTTGCCACGCCTCTTCAAAACGTTTTTGTTCAATCAGGGCTTCGCTGATGTGTCCGTGATGGAGCATTTCCTCTTCCGGTGTCTGCGATGGGAGCATTTTCTTGAGAAGAGCGATTCCTTCATCAACACGCCCGGCACGGAACAGCCGTTCGGTGATACTGTGGACAGGAAAAGATGCTGTCCGCCATGCATCGTATGCTTCGTCCTCCGTTTTCTGATAAGGCTGATGAACGAGGAAGAACAAGTCGAGCGCATCGAACTTGACGATGGCTTCCCTTGTTTCGTGCGAGGGATAACTCACCACGTGTGCTCCCGTTTCGTTTTGGTATGCCGACGTGAAGAGCGATTCGTAGGACGAGTCGTCCACTTCTTGGGCAAGCGAAGGGGCGGCAAAGAGGAAGAGTGCACAGAGGAGTAAACGTTTCATGAAATTCAGTGTACTTTGTTATGGCGGTGGAGTCAATGGTTCACAGAACCCGCCGGGGTTATTTTAACCGATTGACTTCTTTCAGTGAGAGTCCGGTTATTTTGGCGATCATTGCCGGGTCGAAACCTTCCTTCTTCATATTCCGGGTGATTTCGGTGGCTTTTTGGGCTTCCCCCTTGGCGATACCTTCGGCTCTCCCTTTTGCTTTCCCCTTGTTTTCAGCGGTCTCAATGGTTGCAAGATAGGTCCAGTAGTCGTGCAGATTGTGTTCATACACTTCACGTTCCTTTTCCGGCATTGCCGCCAGTTCCGCCTTTTTGAACGCCTTCTTGAAGACCTTTTCCTTCATGATTGCAGGAATCTGTTCCAAGTCCGGTAAGTGTTTAAGGAAGTATAACCACTTGTCGCGATGCGTTTTCAGTTGCGACTCTTTCGACTTGAAAAGCGGCATCTGAATGTAGAGCATCTTGAGTTTGTCGTAAAACTCTTTCCCATGCTGATTTTTGAGTGAAACCTCTGTGATTAGGAGCGGGTCAGGATCGTTTTGGTCATAGATAAAATCGAGAATCCCGATGAAGTAGACCGTCTTGAGGTTGAATTTCCATTTCTTTCCTTTCTGCCCCTGGGCACGAATGGGGTGTGAAACATAATAGAGAGAACGGTCTTTGAAGTTTTCTTGTTCCGCCTTTTGCATCTCAACGATGAACTGCTCCCCTTTGTCGTTTTCGCAGTAAATGTCAAATACCGCACGACGATCCGCTGGCGTGGGACCGAGTAGTTCGGGATTGCGAAACTCCAGCGTATGAATTTGATGCCGCTCCGGGAGTAGCGTATTCAGAAAATCGGCAAGGAGGTCTTTGCTTGCCTCTTCGCCGAATAATTTCTTGAAACCGAAGTCGGTATAAGGATTGAT
>Ga0123353_10002696_pt1 | contig 22140 bp, 21 predicted proteins | sample TergutLab28metaG_3_FD_92763 | JGI IMG/M metagenome (GOLD analysis project Ga0123353, IMG submission 92763) | Labiotermes labralis P3 segment gut microbial communities from Petit-Saut dam, French Guiana - Lab288 P3 | ecosystem: Host-associated > Arthropoda: Insects > Digestive system > Gut ... | reverse complement strand
AGCTTGGAGGATCGACTATAATAGGCACCGTCCGCATAGATCTTTGCACAATCAGACCCCGTCGGAGTTCGCCAGGGACTTCGACCTATCCCGGGCCGTTGAAAAGGCCGGATTTTAACCCTGGAAAGTGTCGGAAAACGGGATGAAGGTCAAAGTTGATTGAGCGCCACAATATGATTTTGGAAAAACGTGTATCTTATAGATACAGCACACAACTCCAAGGGGCGATTCCAAGGAGGAGGGCAATGAAAATGAAGAAAACAGTGATTTCTTTGTTGTTTTTGCTGCTTACATTTGGGGTATTTTTCTTCGGAGGAGCATTGGCGTTGGCTGCTAGCAGCCCATGCGTGAACACAGACATCGGGCCTCCGCCGATCGTTGCGGCCGCGCCGACGGCGATGGTTGTGGTGCCGCATTCCAGTGTTTATTTTGTGCCGGAGCCGGGTATAGACATTTTCTTCTACAGCGGGTACTGGTGGTCCCCCCGAGGCGACAGATGGTATCGATCGCTGAATTACAACTACGGTTGGGCTGCCGTCAATCCGGCGGTTATTCCTCAAGCCGTGATCTATGTGCCGCGTGACTATCGGGTCAGGTATGCCAATGAGCGGCATATTCCCTACGGGCATTGGAGGGGTAATCATGCCCAGTGGGAAAGAGAGCGCATGGAATCCCACAGGCGGTGGGAAAGAGAGCGGGAAATAGAGTGGCGGCGGCAGGGGAGGCATGAGCGGTACGATGCATACGGTTATAACTACCGTGACACCCGTTACGACAACCGCGGCGGCGGATACAGCAACAAGCCCTCATACGGAAGAGGCCCGGCGTATCCAGGTCAAGGCGACCGTCATGGCGGATACGGTGATAGGCGCGGCGGCGGTCACGGGCCCGGTCCTCCGCACGGTAAACGGTAGGCCGGAAATCCACAATAAGCAAATAATCAGCGCAACTCTTGCTGGAGTAGACCTCAACTAAGCTGAACAATGTTCGGTTTAGTTGGGGCTGCTCACCAGCGCGCCGTCATCGACCTAAGCGCCTGATTCCACCCAATACCCGAGCCTGTGACTGTTGTTTTGAGCGGTGATTGCAGGTAATATTCGCCGCAAAAAATGCGGTGAATATTGCGTCTGTAGCAGCTATAGGTCAATATTTACCGCAAGGACAACACGAATATGAAATATATTCACGAACAGCCGGACTGGCCGGATTTTTCCTGGAACATGGGCAGGCTTGCGGAGCCGTTGGCGTATGTTCGCGCTTACCAAATCACCCCTGAACAAACCCCTTCGGCGTAAGAATCCCGTTTTCAATTACCGCGTTAGCCGGTACTTTCGCGCCGGGCCACACGATAGCGCGGCTCACCCGTGCGCCGTCATCGACCGAAGCGCCTGATTCCACCGCGGCGTATGGGCCGACGACCGCGCTTGCGGCTACCTCGGCTTGCGGGCTGATGTACGAGCGGTTCTCGCTCCCGTTTTCATCGAGCAGGGAAATTACGCCGGACAAATAATCAGCGGGAGCGCCAAAGTCGAGAAAAAAGCCGGATGTCATGAAGGCAAAGATCGGGGCTCCGGCGGCGATCAGTGGCGCGTATGTGTTCAGGATGATGCAGGAGGGACCATTTGGCGGAATTTTATCGAGCAATTCAGGTTCCGCGATCTGGTATCCGGTGAAAAACCCTTCTGTCGCTCCGGCAGGGTTGTTTGCCGCGCCAAAGCCCAGGATTCTGCCGTCATCCCGCACGCGCACCGGCGTGTAACGCCGCGCCGGGTTAGGGAACAGCACCAGCGTCGCCAGCGCTCCGGTTTCCCGATGCCGCGCAATGGCCTGGTCCAGGGGAAAGCGGGCGATTACATCCGAGTTTGCCGTGATGAAAGCGCCGGTTCGCAGAAACTCCCGCGCATTGCGGATGCCTCCGCCTGTGCCGAGAATCTCCGGCTCAAAGACGTATTCCATCGGGAAACGGCCTTCTATCCAGGCATCGACCCGCTTTCGGACGATATCCGGGCCGTAGTGAAGGTTCAGCAGGAACTCCGTTGCGCCGTGCAAGCGAAGAAATTCGATCGCGTAGCCGCACAGAGGCTGACCCAGCACCGGCACGACCGGCTTTGGGATATCGAGCGTTAGCGGCCTTAGCCGCGTCCCAAGCCCGGCGGCAAGAAGCATCGCCCTCAAGAGCTTGTTTCTTCCTGGGGTTCCATCTCTGACAGCGCCTTATCCGCAAGCGCTTCGAGTATCGGGAGCAGTTTTTCAGCCAGCGGCCGCATCGCGGGGTTTCTCAAGAAATTCCCTCGCAGGTGCGCCACCGTCGGCGGGATGAAACGGAGGTAGAGTTTCTTGCCGTGTTTATGCGCCTGGTTGCCGAATGTTCCGATAGCCTTGACGTTACGTTGCAACGTCGCGGCATCGAGCAGTTCCGAAAACTCGCCCGAACCTCCCGATGTGCGCAGCAATTTTTTCGCGGCCATGTGGCGCCATACGTATTTCAGGTGGTTCACTTCTTCTTCCGAAAGCGTTACGTAAGAGTCGCGCAGAAGTGAGGCGAGGTCGTAAAAGACGCTTCCCATCCTGGCGTCCTGGTAGTCGATTATCCGTATGCCCGGCTTTTTGGGTGTCGCGGGCTTTTCGGTCAAAACCATTACATTCCTGGAGTGGTAATCGCGATGCGCCAGCACACGCGGCAGGGAGATGGTTTGTTCCAGGAAAGGGATGAAGAGATCTTCGATCGCGCGTTCTTCACTATCAGAGAGGGAAATCCCGCCGTATCCTCTTACCGCATGCTCGAAAAAGAAATCTATCTCTTCCCCAAACTTCGCCATGTCGAAAGAAAGCCGCGCCGGGATGGCTGATCCGTCCAGCGCCCGTGTGCCGTCGGCCTGTATACGCGTCAGGGTCTCTACGCACTTCTCGTACAAAGGCATGCAGGCGGCTTTGCCGCGCTCTTTCACGGCATCCTCGAGCGTTGTGTCTCCGGCGTCCTCCAAGAACAGCAGCTTATCCTGTGGCTCGTGGTGCAGCACGTCCGGAATGGGGATACTGGCCAGGTTCAGGTATCGGTGCACGTTCAGAAACGGCAGTTCTTTTCCCGGCGGAATTTCGTCCGGGTACGCCATGATGACGACCGATTCGGGCAAAAGGCTGGAAGGGGTAACATGGCGAACGTGAGCGCGGTAGTATGCCCGAGTTGAAGCGTCGCCGGCCATCGGGACGATTTCCACCGGTTTGACAAGAGACGGCGGCAGAACCGCCGGGAGCGATCTATGGATCGCAGATAGATGGGTTTCTCGTTTCAAGCCGCCGAGTTCCTCAGGATTCGCGCCAAAGTAGCGCGGGCATCAGCCAGGATTTGCCCCAAATCTTTGCAGGTAGGGATGCTGTTGTCTTGTGTGTTGACGATTCGTTCTATGGCAGCGCGGGCATCCCCCAGTAGATGTTTGAAATCCTTGTAGGCCGGGTTGTCGCCTGTTGTATAGTCTCGCGGCTCCAGGGTGAAGGCTCCCTGGAAATTGGCCTTTCGCAACTCATCCATCACCGTCTTCCAATGGATGTTTCCGGCGCCGGGGATCAGGTGGTCGTCCTTATCTCCGTGATTATCCGAGGCGTGTATGTGGATCAGCCGGTTCCCTGCGGCGCGGATCGCGCTTTGTACCGTCTCAAGGATGTTTGCGTGCCCCACATCGATGCAGACGCCGACCCGGTTTTCCGGGAAGCGTATGACGATGTCGTAAATTATGTCGCTGCGCCCCGAGTCCACCGGTGTGTTCTCTACGGCGAACCGGATGTTATCCGGTGTAGAATTGACAAGTTCGTCCATAGACGAGAGGAAAGAGTACCACCGCTCCGGATACCAGTTCTCGGAGTGGAAGCCCGTGTGCAGCACCACTGTTCCTCCGCCGTTGCGGCCAAGCCACAAAGCCGCTTTTCGGTTTGCCTCCACGGAAGCCGCCCGGCGTTTTTTATCGGTGGACCCAAGGGAATACCATTTGTCTTTCTTGTATGTCCGTATATCCGGGTAGATGGGGCCGTGGAGGCTTGCGATCTTTATTTTGTGACGCGCCATGTTTTCGGCTATGCGGTCCGCGTCGTCGGTATAAGGGAAATGAGGTGGCATTGCCCATATTTCGGCGTGGTGGAAGCCGTATTGTGGATACAAGGATAGTATTGAGTCATCAAGGGCATGATAAGCAAATAGATGTGTAGAAAGGGAGGTTATCAATAGTGACTCTCTCTTTCGATAGATCGCTGGATATTATATTCCAGTATCTATCCAAGTGATAATAATAATATGACCGGACAGCATTATTAATTTGCTGCCCAAGGAGGTCCGTTATCTTATCGCGCCGAGTTGCACTTTTCTTGATGGTAATCTTGACTTTTTGTGCCGGAATTCCATTTTTTGCTTTTTGCGCCGTGGCCCCGCTTTTGCCAAACGAACACGACAAGGCGTTTCGGGAAGGGTGGAACCTACTGGAACGTGAGCGTTTTTCGGAAGCTGAAGCGGTATTTGCGGGTATCCCGCCAGGCGAACACGATTTGGGTGACTACGTCCTGTATTTTCAGGGGATGGCGGCGGCGCGCGAAAGGAAGCGCGTCGAAGCCGTAGAAATAATGACCCGGCTGGAGCAGCAATACAAAGGTTCGCCCCTGATCCCGTATCTCAGGCACGAGATCGGCTATGCGTCGGCCCTCGACAACGACCTCCTGCTTGTTAGGGCGGCCCTGTCTGTCTCGAAGGATAAAGTAACAGGCGACGTTAGAAAATCCGAGGAATTGTACATGTCGGCCCTTATTGCGGAAGAGGACGGCATGACGACCGAAGCGTCACAGCTTCATCTTGAAAACATCGCGTCCTACACCGCCCAGTCAGCGGCGAGCCTGTCATACGAGCGCTTGTGGGACTGGTGGAAGGAGGGGCGGCTGGAGCCAATGAATCTTCCAGTTGGCTTCTACGCGAGAATGGGAAAGGCGATTGGCCGGACGTTAGATATAGAGAGGGCAAAGGCGGTCTACGACAGGGCGCTGGACCGGTTTTCTTCTTCCAGCGAATATTCCGCGATGGTACTCGACTACGCCGAACTGCTGCGCAAGCACGGAATGACATCCGAAGCTATGAAATTGCTCGAAAAGCGTTTTGAGAGCGGGCTTGCCGTCCATCGTTCGGAGATGCAGGTTCTGCAGGCGCGTGTGGACTGGAAGGCCGGGCGGCTTGCTGAGGCGCGGAAGAGGTTTATGGCTGTCGCCTCGGGCGGCGGAAACCAGGCGACAGCGGAGAGAGCGCGGTATTCGGCGGCGTGGGTCGCGCTGGACGAGGATGATATTGCCTGGGCGACGGAAACTTTCGGGCGGCTGAGGCTTGCGTCGAACGACAGGATTCGTTCCGAGTCGATTTTCCGCTACGCGTACGGTCTTTATTTGCAGAAGTTGTATGACAGGGCTATTCCCGCCTTCAGAACCGGGGAACAGGCTGGTTTTGGCGGGGTGGAGACAGCGCGGCACCAGTTTTGGAGGGCGCGCGCTCTCCGGGAAAGCGGGCGCAAGAATGAGGCGGCGCGGATCTTTGCGGAGATTGCCGTTGACCCGACGGCCGGCATCTATGCGTTGTTTGCCGTGAAAGACCTGGGAGGGGACCCGTTCCGGATGTTCAATGCCGCGTCCAGCGGCGAAACAAAAAATTGCCGCGAGGAGCGCGACCTGCTGTGGGAGAAGGTGCTTGGGGCCTCCTGGAAACCGGCGGACGGAGAGAGGGTGCGCCGCGCGGCGCGGCTCATAAACCTTGGCATTGTGAACTACGCGGTGCTGGAAGCGCAACGGGTGAACCGCGCCGCCGTGAAAAAAGCGATCGGAGTGTCCGACGAGGGCGCTGCGGGGCTGTTCCGGTATCTGGCGGGTGATTTGCGCGGAGGCATCCGCGAAACAGTAAATCTGCAGTTGGACCCGAAGAATCCGGGGTTGCTCGATCGGATTCGATATCCTCTTGCGCCGGAATACGTGAATGATTGCGATCAGCCGCAGGCCGGGATCGATCCGCTGGTGCTTCACTCGATCATCCGGCAGGAGTCTTTATTTCAGACGGACGCGCTCTCCTCGGCCGGCGCTGTCGGGTTGATGCAATTGATGCCAAGAACCGCGGCCGAAACCGCGAGGAAGAATGGACTGCCAAAGCCAAGCCGGGCGGATCTGACGCGGCCCGAGGTCAACGTTCGCCTCGGAACGCTCTATCTGGCGAAACTGCTTAAAGAGTTTGACGGGGATTATTTCCGCGCCGTGGCGGCTTACAACAGCGGGGAGTCGGCGGTACGCAGGTGGTGGAACGCGTCCGGAGCGGAAGACTCGGCAACGTATATGGAGCGGATCAGCTACCAGGAAACGCGCATGTATCTCAGAAGGGTTATTTTCAACCTTCTCCAATATTACCGGATATATCGCCCCGGCATGTACGTTCGGTATCTGCCCAGCGTTCCCATAGCAGAGCAGACACCTTCCTATTCCGAAGCGATCCAATCGAGCGAGAGTTCGGACGACGGCGATTCAGTGAGGTCCGAAGCTGTCCCGAGCGAATAGCCGCGGTCTCCATGATGCGGCGGAATTTATTGTTGTCGCGGGTTTCCCGCTCTAACCGCTCTATTGCCTCGGCCTGCATCTCTTCCCCGCGGCATATGAGGACGACATCACACCCCGCCGCCACAGCCATGGCGGCGGCTTTGCCAATATTTCGCTGCGCGGTGATCGCCTTCATCTCCAGCGCGTCAGAAAAGAGTACGCCACGGAAGCGCATTGTTTTACGCAACAGCCCTTTCAGGATTTTTTCGGACAGAGTGGCGGGCAGAGACGGGTCGAGCGCCGGATAGACGACATGAGCGGTCATAAGCGCGGGAATTCCCTCGCGGATTGCCTGGCGAAACGGCACAAGTTCACGCGCCGAAAGGGTTTTCAGGTCCGCCTCGACGACAGGCAGCTCTTCATGAGAGTCAGCAGATGTGTCGCCATGCCCAGGGAAATGTTTGCCCACGGGAAGTATTCCGCGCGACATCAACCCCTTTGCGAACTCCATCCCCAGCAGCCCCGCTTCGTCCGGCCTGTTTGAGAAGGAGCGGTCTCCAATCACCGGATTTATGGGGTTGGTGTCCACGTCGAGCACAGGGGCAAAATCGATGTCGATGCCGACCGCGCCAAGTTCCGATCCCACAGCCTCGCCGAAGGAGCGCGCCATATTTGCGCTTGTGTTTCCGAACAGGGAACAGGCGCGGGCTGGAGGGAACTCCGTATAATGCGGGTTGCGTAACCGCGCGACACGGCCGCCCTCTTGGTCCACGGCGATCAGCGGAGGAGGGGTTCCGGGTTTTACCGCGGCTTTGATCTCGCGGCACAGCGAGCGCACTTGGTCGGGCGAATCGATGTTTCGGGCAAACAGCACCACGCCGCCAACCGATCCCTTCGCAAGCCATGCGGCAAGACCAGGCGATAGCGTTTTACCGTCAAAACCCGCCCACAGCGGGGAAACGACCATATTTTTTCCAGGGATCATAAGAGTCTCCGCAAGGAAACATGTGATTTCAGTCGAAGGTTGCCATACGAGACGAACTTTACCACGCGCGCGGCTTTGGTGCGGCTGAGTATATATGGGTCAGTTCATGTGGTGTTGTAGTGTCGGCTTCAGGTTTAATTGAGGACTGACAATTTGTAATTTGTAGCTGCTTTTGTCAGTACCGCAAAACTGGGGTTATGCGACGCAGGAATGATAGCATTACGGGGAAAGGCAAAAGGTTTTCAGGGGGAACCGATGTCCGCGCGCTTGCGTATATCCATTGTTTTCACGTTGCTTGTGCTGCTTGCCGTGGCGAGCGGGTGTACCTCCGCGTTTTTTTACCCGATGCGCGAAGAGGTCTGGACGCCGGCTTTGGACAACATCCCCTACAAAGACGTAGAGTTCGAATCTTCCGACGGCGTCCCGTTGCACGGATGGCTCATTTGCCCGCAAAACAGGGCGCCGCGCGGCACGATCCTCTTTTTACACGGCAACGCGGAGAACATCAGCACACACGCCAGATCGACGCTTTGGCTGGTCAAGGAGGGGTACGAGATTTTCATTTTCGACTATCGCGGATACGGCCGCTCGGCCGGAAAGCCGGATATTCCAGGCGTCCACCGCGACGCTATGGCGGCGGTTGACAAGTTACTCATGATGCCCGGCGTTTCCCCGGAACGATATGTCGTGTTGGGACAATCGCTTGGCGGGTCTATCGCGGTTCGCGCCGTCGCGGAGACTCCGCTTGATAAACGCCCCAGGGCGCTCATCATAGACAGCGCTTTTATGAGTTACCGTCGGATCGTCCGGGACGTACTATCCGGCTTTTGGCTCACCTGGCCGATTGCCTGGCCGGCAAGTCTTTTCTACGGTGACGAGTACAGCGCATCGCGTTGGATCGACAAGGCCGGGCCGGGGCCGGTCATCATTATTCACGGGACCAAGGACGGCATCGTTCCTTACCAGCACGGCGTGAAACTTTACGAACTGGCAAATGATCCAAAGGGGTTCTGGACAAACGAAGGCGGAGGGCATATTACGGCATTGTGGAACCCTTCGATTCGGAAGTATTTTCTCGAATTTTTGGAGAGTTGGATCCACCCGGGAGAAAGCGGCGCTTGTGCGCCTTGAGCGGGGGTTTAAAAGATGCGTTTTTTGCGCTTCGTAATATCCCTTGTCATGGCGCGATATCTACTTAATAATTAGCCATGCATTTAATAAGGTAGGCAGTAAGAACCGCAGGCAGCAACATATTCCTCAAGGAGGGAAAAGTAATGAAGAAACTGGCTCTTGCTCTTGCTCTGGTTCTTGTTCTTGCAGTCCCCGCAATGGCCGCTCCGACCGGACAGAACAACTACGGATGCGGACTCGGCGCCGTCTTGTTCAAGGATGGGGGAGCAAATGACAGCATCCTGCTGCAGCTCGTCGCCACCTTCCTGAACGGCATTTGCGGCAACGGCACCTTCGGTATTTCCACAGGTACGTCCGACTGCTACAAGCCTAAAAATGTTGCCTCCAACGAGAAACTGAATGAGTTCGCCTTCAAAAACCTCGACGACCTCGCCCGTGACATCGCGGCGGGACAGGGCGAGACCTTGATGGTAGTAGCGGTTCTTCTGGATGTGCCGAAAGAGTCGCGTCAGGAGTTCAACAAGAAGCTGCAGATGAGCTTCTCCGAGATCTTCCCGACCCCGACAGTCGAAACCGCCCACGTGGTTGAGACGATTACGAAGATTGCGATCCAGGGCTAATCCGAACTGAAGACATTTCGTTTCAATGAGAGGGCGCGCGTCCGTGTGGCGCGTGCCCTTTTCTTTCTGGTATGCGCGCTGCCGGCGGTGTTGACATATGTTTCCAGCGCCTGCGCTTCCGAGGTCTCCTACCTCGATGAGCTGAAGGAGCGCGCGGCTTCCGCAAACTTGTCCGAAGATCAGTATTGGCGAATTCTCCTTCACTACCGTCCGTCGATCACCGGACATAAAAGTTTGATCGACGATCCGAAATTCTTTTTGTCTCCGCAAGGAAAGAAGGATCCGGAGGCGGAGCTAAACGCCACGCTTGCCGGGTTCTTTGATATTTCAGCGGACGATGTTTCGTCGGACAATGCGGCTTTTTGTCGTTTCCCGGCACGCTACGCCTGGCTTAGCCAGAAGCTTGGCATCGACCTCTCCCGCGTTCCGCCTCTCGTGTCATGTCCGGTGCAGGATAATATCCTGCGAACCATCGACGGGCCGACCGTCTCGATGGTGTTTGCCTCGGGCTACGTGAATTCGCCTGCCTCCATGTTTGGCCACACTTTTTTGAGGATCGACTCGGCCCTCGGGGAGCCGCTTTTGGCCTACGCCGTCAACTATGCGGGGCTTACCGATCCGAATGACAGCGGTGTCACTTTCACTCTGAAAGGAATATTTGGAGGCTACGACGGTTTCTATTCCCTGATGCCGTACTACGACAAGGTCCGCGAATATTCCAACATCGACCAGCGTGACATGTGGGAATACTCGTTGAACCTCGGGCCTGAGGAGGTGCGCCGGATGCTCTTGCACCTCCTGGAGATGCGGGGAATTGCGTCAGACTATTATTTCTTCGACGAAAACTGTTCATACAAGGTTCTTTTCCTGCTCGATGCCGCGCGTCCGGAGGCGCGCCTGACTGAGAAGATGGACCGGTTCTGGGTTATCCCGATGGACACCGTGCGCGCGACGCTTGACGCCGGACTCGTGGATAACGTTGTCTGGCGACCTTCGCGCTCAACCAATATTCGGCACGTGTATTCGCTTCTGCCCAAGCGGGAGCGAAAGCTGGCCGTAAATGTTGCCGAGGGAAAGGTTCCGGCGGACACGGTACTTTCGGAATTGATTCCGGATATAGAAAAAGCGCGTACGCTCGAGATGGCCGCGCTGCTTGTGCAGTACAAAAGCGCAAAGGGAGGCTTCGAACACAAGGAGTTCCAGCAGCGGTTCCATTCCATTCTGTCCGCGAGGGCCAGGGCGCGTTTCGAGGAAGACCCGGCCAAGCCTTTGCAGCCACTCTCGCCGGAGGAAGGGCATCCGAGCGCCTCGATCAACCTCGGCGGAGGCTGGCGGGGGAGCGACGGTTTCGTGGAGCTTGGCATTCGTCCGGCGTACCACGACTACACGGATTCCCCGGACGGCTATACGCCGGGGGCGATGATCGAGTTCTTTTCGGGCGATGTGCGCTGGTATCCGGAAAAGGAACGGCTGCGGCTGAACCGGCTGGACTTTGTCCGTATCCAGTCAGTCGATCCGGTCGACCAGATCTTGCGCCCGATGTCATGGAAGGTTCGCGTGGCGCTGAATGCGCGTGATTTTACGCGGGATCAACAGTCGGAAGTCGTGAACTCCGGCGTGGGGGTCGGCTACGCCGTTTCGCTGGGAGGTAATACTTCGGTCTACGCGTTGGCGGAGGCTGAGGCGGCTGCCAACCGGCATTACCACTCCTGGTACCGGATCGGCGCCGGTGGGTCGATAGGGTTGACGGCGCAGCCGTTGAGCGGCTGGCAGGTTTGGCTCGAAGGGCGCGGTATATGGGGAGTGATTGGCGAGAACGGCAAGGGGCCGGATCTTTTGCTGGCGCTGCGGCAAGGATTCACATTATCCAGGGACTGGGCGTTAAAAGCCGATATCTCCCTGGAGCGGACCAGAAAGGTGGACAAGGCCGAGGGAACCCTCACTCTGCGCCGTTACTTCTGGTAACATATCTTTATGCAAATCGCTATCTTGAAGGCTACTGCGCTTTTTTACCTTATCGGAAACGCCTTCTACTTGCATTTCATCGTCAAGCTGAACGAGCGAAGCGCCCGCCTTGGCCGGATGTTTCTGCTGATAGGCGTCATCCTCCACGCGATCGGTTTCACCGCCAGATATTTGAGCGCCGGGCATATTCCTGTCACCAGCCTGTTCGAGTCGCTTTCTTTCTTCTCTTTTGTGATCGTCTGCGCCTTTCTTGCGTTCGAGTTCAAGTACAACGTCCGGGTGATGGGTGTCTTCGTGGCTCCGGTGGCGCTGGTCTTTGCGGCCTGCTCGGCTGTTCTTCCAGGACATCTTCGTCCGCTGGCGCCTGTGCTCAACTCCGGCTGGCTTCCCGTCCATACACTGCTTTTGTTTTTCGGCTACGCCGTGTTTACCGTGGCGTTTGGCGCGGGGATCATGTATCTGCTGATGGAGTGGGAACTCAAGGCCAAGCGTATCGGGCCGGTCTTCCGGCGGCTGCCGTCGCTTGACGTTCTGGACGACATCAACAACCTGTGCCTGAAGATAGGTTTTCCTCTGTTGACGCTTGGGATAATCACGGGCTCGATCTGGGCGGAGTATGCCTGGGGTTCGTACTGGAGCTGGGATCCTAAAGAGGTATGGTCCCTGATTACGTGGCTTCTGTATGCTGCGCTCCTGCACGGACGTATGACTGTGGGGTGGCGGGGGCGCAAGGCGGCCATTCTGGCGATTGTGGGGTTTTGCTCGATCATGTTCACGTTCCTCGGGGTGAACCTCTTGATGTCGGGTCTCCACAGCTACACGAACTTGTCGGGATAAGAGAAACCATTAAAGTGCAATGAACCGGATCGCGATCATAGGAATGAACCACCGGACGGCGCCGGTAGAGGTCCGGGAGCGTGTTGCGTTTCCGGCAAATATGATTGGGGGCGCCCTCCTGGATCTTGCGGCGCTGCCTGGTGTTTCCGAGTGCGTCATCCTCTCCACATGCAACAGGGTGGAGGCCTGCATAAACTCGGAAAAAGAGTGCGAGGGAGTGGAGTCCGTCCGGCGCTTTTTTTCATCGTTTCACGGCATTCCGCCCGAAGATATACTGCCGCACCTCTATATCTTCCGTGGTGACGAGGCGGTGCGACATCTCTTCCAGGTTTCCGGCAGCCTCGATTCGATGATCCTGGGAGAGCCGCAGATTCTGGGGCAGGTCAAGGAAGCCTATTCGTGCGCTATCGAACACAAGACGGTTGGTCCGGTGCTCGATAAGCTCTTCACCAAGGCTTTCTTTGCCGCAAAACGGATCCGTACGGAGACGCGCGTGGCAAGCAGCGCCGTGTCTGTTTCATACGCGGCGGTGGAACTGGCAAAGAAGATCCTGGGGTCGTTGCGTGACAAGACCGTGATGCTGATCGGCGCGGGAGAGATGAGCAAGTTGGCGGCTCGCCACCTCCTTTCGACGGGAGTCAAGGGATTGCTCGTGACGAATCGCACTTTCGAACGGGCGCAGCGGTTGGCCGCGGATTTCGAGGGGACCCCGGTTCGGTTCGAGGAATTGCGCGCCTGCCTCGAACATGCCGATATCGTGTTGTCGTCTACCGGCTCGCCCGGCTTTATCCTGGTTCGCGCCGACATAGAGGAGGTTATCCGCCGCAGGAAGAACCGGCCGATGTTCTTCATCGACATGGCGGTGCCGCGTGACATCGATCCCGATGCGAACCAGATTGGAAACGTCTATGTATACGATATAGACGACCTGAACAATGTGATCGAGGCAAACATAGAGGAGCGGGAGCGGGAAAGAGAGAAGGCGGAAGAGATCGTGGGTGTCGAGATGGAAGTTTTCCACCGCTGGCTGGAATCGCAGCAGGTTACCCCGACGATCGTATCTTTGCGGAGAAAGTTCGACGAGATCCGGGAAGCGGAGATAGGGAAGGCGCTGTCCTCGCTGGGACCGGCGGACGTCCGGACGAAAAAGGTGATGGAGTCGCTGGCTTCGGCGATCCTCAACAAGGTGTTGCACTCTCCGATTTCCGCGCTCAAACGAAATGGCGGAGCGCATAGCCCGGCCGAGCGGATCGCGGTGTTACGGGAGCTTTTCGAGCTTCCGGACGGTGAAGATAGGATCGAAGAATCTGCTATGGAAGACAGGGAAAACGGGGAGGACGTTGGGCGGTGACCTGATTCGCCTGGGAAGCCGGGCAAGTATGCTGGCTTTATGGCAGGCTGAGTATGTGAAGAAAGAGCTGGAGCGGGCGGCGTTGCTGCGTGTCGAGATCGTGAAGATTCGCACGACGGGGGACGTGATATTAGACACGCCTCTGGCGCGGGTCGGCGGAAAAGGGCTCTTTGTCAAAGAAATCGAGGAGGCGCTGCTTTCCGGGGCGGTGGACCTTGCCGTTCATTCGATGAAGGACGTCCCCACCGATCTGCCCGACGGGCTTGGAATCGTGTGCGTGACGAAACGGGAAGATCCGCGCGATGCTTTCCTGTCCGTACGCTATGAAAAGTTCGAAGAGTTGCCGCAAGGGGCACGGGTGGGAACCAGTTCGTTGCGTCGGCAGACCCAGCTTCTTGCGGCGCGCCCGGATCTTGACATTTTCAGCCTCAGGGGAAACATCGATACCCGGATCAGGAAAATGGAGGAAGGCGTGTATGACGCCATCGTCCTCGCTGCGGCAGGGGTACGGCGTCTTGGCTGGGAAGGAAAGATTCGTCAGTATCTGCCGATAGAACAATATATACCGGCCATAGGCCAGGGGGCGCTGGGGATCGAAGCGCGTTTGGATGACGGGCGCGTTGTAGAAACTGTTGCGTCTCTGAACGACATGGATACGCGGATTGCCGTTTGCGCGGAACGTAAGATGTTGGAGCGTCTCGAAGGAGGATGCCAGGTGCCTATTGCCGGGCACGCGGTGATTTCTGGAGGCGAGATTCTTTTGACCGGGCTGGTGGGACGCCCGGACGGTTCCGAGATCGTGCGTGGAAGCCGCAGCGGCTCCCTGGAGGCTCCGGAGGAGCTTGGCGTTGCGCTGGCCGAGGAACTACTTATGCGTGGCGGACGGCAAATTCTGGAAGAAGTATACAGACAGACAAAGGGATGCTAGGGATGATTCTTGCCGGGAAACGAATCCTTGTGACGCGAAGCGAGGAACAAAACGAAGAGTTGGCTATCCTGGTGCGGCGCGCTGGAGGAACTCCCGTGCTCTTCCCGACAATACGCCTTGTTCCGCCGGAAGACTACGGGCCGCTCGACCGTGAAATCGGTCGCCTGTCATCTTTTGACTGGATCCTGTTCTCTAGCGCGAACGCGGCGAATTTTTTTTGCGACCGCTCGTCTCAGCTTGGGCTTGTGTCATGGCCCTCGGAGCTGCGCGTGGCAAGCGTCGGACCGGGGACCACCCGCGAACTTGTTTCCAGGGGCGTGCGTGTTTTTCTGACTGCGGAGAAGCACACCGCCGAGGGGCTCTACGAAGCGGTTCGTCCCTATGGAGTCGCGGGGAGGCGCTTCATCGTTCCACGAGTCGAAGAGTTGAAAGATTACCTGACTGAAGTAATCCATAGGGACGGGGGGGAGGCGGTCTCCGTGGTTGCTTATCGCAACATCATCGCCGAAAAGGACGAGGAGGTGGCGGCGCAGATCATGGGACGCCCGCCGGATGTCAGTGTTTTTGCTTCGCCGTCGGCTTTTTCCAACCTGTTTTTGCTTATGGGGGAAGATGAAGCGCAGAAGATACTGGAAAAAAGCCGTATCGCGGCGATCGGCGAGGTTACCGCGCGCGCTGTCAGGGCCAGGGAATTCAATGTGGACATCATGCCCGAAGCATATACGCTGAAGTCGTTGATGGATGCCGTCGAAGCTTTTTTCTCGAAGGAGAATTAAATGGGATTTCCCGAAATACGCCCCCGCCGTCTCCGGCGCAGCAAGACGATCCGCCGTATGGTTCGGGAGACGGTTCTTTCCGTAGATGACCTGATTTGCCCGCTTTTCGTTACAGCCGGCAAGGGTGTACACAGGGAAATTCCCTCTATGCCGGAGGTCTTCCAGCTTTCTGTTGATAATCTCGTGAAGGAAGCGCGGGAGATCGCCGGGCTTGGTATTCCCGCCGTCCTGCTCTTTGGACTGCCGGAGAAAAAAGACCCGATGGGAAAAGAAGCGTACTCTGATTGCGGCGTCGTGCAGACCGCCGTGCGCGCGATCAAGGACGCCGAGCCTGGATTGGCGGTAATCACCGATGTCTGTCTTTGCGAATACACCGATCATGGTCATTGCGGCATTCTGTACGGGGAAGAAGTGGACAACGACGCCACCCTCGATGTAATCGCCAGGAGCGCGGTTTCGCACGCTAGAGCCGGCGCTGATATCGTGGCGCCGTCAGATATGATGGATGGACGGGTCGGTGCGATCCGGGCGGCGCTCGACGCGGAAGGATTTGATCAGACGGCGATCATGTCCTACGCGGCGAAGTACGCAAGCTCCTTTTACGGCCCGTTTCGGGAGGCGGCCGACAGCGCTCCGGCTTTTGGCAACCGCTGTTCTTACCAGATGGATCCGCCCAACGCCAGCGAGGCGTTGCGCGAAACGGCGCTCGACATCGCCGAAGGGGCCGATATCGTAATGGTCAAGCCCGCCGTGGCTTATCTGGATGTCGTCCGGCAGGTGCGCGACGCTTTCGATGTTCCAGTGGCGGCCTACAGCGTCAGCGGCGAATATTCTATGGTGAAGGCGGCGGAAAAGTTGGGCTGGATCGACGGCGACCGCGTCATGATGGAGATGCTTGTATCGATCAAGCGAGCGGGAGCCAACCTCGTCATTACTTACGCGGCAAAGCGCGCGGCGCGAAAACTTGCAGAGGTGACGAAGTGACGGATACAGACCCAGGCGCGGCTCCGCTGTATCGCGTGGCGGAGCTTACGGAAGTAAGCGACCAGTCTATCGGGGAGGCGTTGAACCGGGAGGTTGGTGACGGCTACCGGTTCGAGTCGATCCACTTCGTTATTCAGCCTGGCAACCGCAGGCCGACCATGGCGTTTCTTTTCTTTACCCGGATGCAGGAGCAGGAGAAATAGTTATGGATGCGGACGACGGGTATCGAATAGTCCGTGAGCTTTCCCTGGACGCGCGGAAGGCGCGCTACCTTGCCAGAATGGCGGGGAAGTCGGCGGACCTCATCGTCGGGATGTGTCTGTGGCAGATTCCGGGAGCCGCGGGGGTGCTTGCCTGCCTGTTTTACATTCTGACGTGCGATGCTTTTCCGGGCGGGCGCAGTCTTGGAAAGTGGCTCACAGGGCTTAAAGCCGTGCGGCTCGACCGGGAGCCGATGGACTACCACGCTTCCATTATCCGCAACCTCACAGTGGTATTTCCTTTCCTGATATACCTCGTGCCGGCGATCGGGCCGTTTTTGTCCTACACACTGGGATCTGTGGTTCTGTTCATCGAGGCGTACCTTGGTTTCTATGATCTTGAAGGGCAGCGTGCGGGAGACATCATCGCCCGGACGCTTGTTGTGGAGTTCAAGCAGGAATCTGATGCCAACCCTGTATCTGATCGACGGGCATAACGTCCTCTATCGCGTTTTCTACGGCGTCCCGAGGCTTACCGCTCCTGACGGTACGCCTACCAACGTGGTTTTGGGTGTGGCGCGGATTCTTCTGAAAATTTTGAAGACAGAGCGTCCGGCGGCTGTGGCCGCCGTATTCGACTCGCCCCTGCCTACGCCAAGACACCTCATTTTTCCCGAATATAAGGCGACACGGCTGAAAGCGCCGGAGGAGTTGGCGCTTCAGATGCCGCTGGTGGACGAAGTAATCGACGCGCTTGGCATACGGAAGGTGCAGGCGCCAGGCGTGGAGGCTGACGACATCATAGGCACCCTCGCGCGGAAAGCGCAGGAAAAAGGGATGGATGTGGTCATCGTCTCCTCTGACAAGGACATGTATCAGCTTGTCTCGGAGCGCGTGCGGATACGCGACGGACTCAAAGGGAACGAAATTACTCCCGAACAGGTCGTGCAGGTTTTTGGCATCCCGGCTGAAAAAGTGACCGACCTGCTGGCGCTGGCGGGCGATCCGTCCGACAACATTCCGGGAGTGGCGGGTATCGGCGAAAAGACGGCTGCGGAGCTTTTGAGGGAGTTCGGTTCCCTGGAAGGGATTCTGTCGAATACAGACAAGCTCAAGGGGGCTCGCAAGACGAAGATGGAGAATGGCGCCGAGGCCGCGCGTCTCTCGCTGAAGCTGGTAACGATTGACAGGAATGTTCCGTTGGAGGAAGAGATCGAGGCGTTTGCTCCAGGGCCAATAGATACGTCGCGCGTTGCGCCGCTGTTCCACCGCTTGGGGTTCCGAAAGCTGATAGATGAGCTTGGCCTTGGACAAGAGACGCTTCCAATGCCCGGCCAGGCCGCATTTTCGCCACCCAGGGATATTTCCTGGAGGAGAGCCGATTCATCTGAGGTTTTGCTTGCGGCCTTGGGCAAAGAGAAGCTTTGCGCCGCGGGGATGGCGTATGACGGAGAGCGTTCGGTGTGGGCGGCGTTTGCCGTGGAAGGGCATAACACGCATGTGCTTCCGGCGGAAGAAGCAATTGCCGCCGTGCGGGCGCTGAATGGGCGCGGGGCAAAAGTTTATCTGGCCGACGGGAAGGCGTTCTACCGGAAGAGGTCTTCCGCAGGCGAGGACATGGCGCTGTTCGATATTCTTGTGGCGGGTCATCTCCTTCAGCCGGAAGAAGGGACGCCCACGTTTCCCAAGCTGCGCGCCCGATACCTTCCCGCTTCACTTTCAATGGCGAAAGGAGAATCGGGGGAGGACCACGCGGCGGACGGCGCGACGGCGATGCTCGAATTAGGCAGCGCGCTGGAAAAGATGCTGCGGGAGTCGGAGCTTTTGGATGTTTTCAGCAGCCTGGACATGCCGCTTTTGCCTGTCCTGCACCGTATGGAGGAGCGTGGAATTCGGATCGACACGCAAGTTTTCCTGGATCTGTCGAAGGAGCTTGCAGCCGACATCGAGGTTATCAAGCGGAAGGTCGCGGAGGTTGCGGGGCCGGAGTTCAACATCGGTTCGACCAAGCAGCTTGCCTTTCTCTTGTTCGAGAAGCTTGGATTGCCGTCGGTGAAAAAGACCAAAACCGGTTATTCCACCGACATGAGTGTTCTGGAACAGCTCAAAAATATGCACGAGATCCCCGCGCTTGTACTCGAATACCGCACCTTGGCGAAGATTCTCTCCACTTATGTGGACATCCTTCCCAATATGGTTGATCCGCGCGACGGCCGGATACACAGCACCTTTCATCAGACGCAGACCGCCACCGGACGGCTTTCTTCCTCCGACCCAAACCTGCAAAACATCCCGATCCGGACCGAGCTTGGCAAGCGGATCCGGGCCGGTTTTGTCGCTGATCCCGGGAACGTACTTATCGGCGCCGATTATTCGCAGATAGAATTGCGGCTGCTTGCCCATATTACCGGCGACGAGGAACTGGTTCAGCGTTTCCTTGATGGGGACGATATCCACACAGCCACCGCGTCGGCGGTCTTCGGCGTAAAGCCTGTTGAGGTTACTTCAGAGCAGCGCCGCCGGGCGAAAGTTATAAACTTCGGAATTCTCTATGGAATGAGCCCGTTTGGCCTCTCACGCGAGTTGGGGATTGGTGTAAAAGAAGCGAAGGAGTACATCGAATATTACTTCCGCCGGTATCCGAAGGTTAGGGAATATATCGAGTCAGTGAAAGAAAGCGCCAGAAAAAACGGGTATGTTTCTACCGCGATGGGAAGGCGGCGCTTTCTTAAAGACATCGATTCCCGCAACCGGATATTGCGTGAGGCTGCGGAGCGTATGGCCGTGAATACGCCGATCCAGGGAAGCGCCGCGGATCTGATAAAGCGCGCGATGATCCTGGTGGATCGGGAGTTCCGGGAGAAGGGGATGGAGGCGCGGCTGATTCTCCAGGTGCATGATGAGTTGATAGTCGAGGCGCCCGACCACGAGGTGGACGAGGCTTCGCTGGTTCTGATAACCGCGATGGAAGGAGCGGCGACGCTTTCCGTGCCTCTGACGGTTTCAGTTAACCGGGGCAGGAATTGGGGGGAAATACATTGAAGTCTTTTTCTTCCAATTCGCATGAATAGTATGAGGAAACGCTCCGTCCTATGAAAAAGGGGGAAGTAACGGGAGATTCTGACAACGATCTGATCCGCGCGACGCAAAACGGCAACCAGGAAGCGTTTGCTGTGTTAATCGAAAGGTACAAAACCAGGGCATTCAGGGTTGTCGTGGGTATTGTCGGAAGCCGGGATGAGGCGCTTGATGTCGTACAGGAGTCGTTTGTTAAAGCGTACTATAAGCTGAATGAGTTCCGGTTCGGGTCAAACTTCTACACCTGGTTTTACCGCCTGCTGGTGAACCAGGCAATCGACCGGTGGAGAAAGATCAGCCGGGCGGGTGAAGTTTCATTGGAAGAGGCGTGTTTGACGGAGGAAGCCTTAACGCCGGACTTCACAGGACATCCGGCGACTCCGGAAGAGATTTTGATGAACCGCGAACTGCGGGATATTCTCCAGGAAGCGATAGCGGCGTTGTCGGAGCATCATAGGGCTGTCATTCTTTTGCGGGAAGTGGAAGGGATGACCTACGAGGAAATATCGAAAGTGTTAGGTTGCTCACTGGGAACTGTGATGTCCCGATTGCATTATGCGCGCGAGAGGTTGAAAAACGCTTTGAGGGCGCGTTTGGAGAAATCGATATGACCATGGATTGCAGGCGGGCAAAGACACTGATAGAGAAACGGGCGGACGGTTTGCTGCCGCCGGGCGCGGAGGCGGAACTTGACGCGCACCTTTCCTCGTGTCGGGAATGCGCTGTCGATCAATCCTGCGCGATTGCCATGAGGCAGCTATTGAGATCCCACATTGACATTCGCACGGCTTCGGCGCAAAGCGGCCTGGATGTCATGTTGACTCGTGTGCGCGCGGGGATCGAGGAGAAAAAGACGGTCGGTGGTGTTTTTGGCCGCCGGATCTGGGCGACCTTACCCGTTGGGGTGCTCACTATTATGCTTTTGGCGTTTCTGTTTTATCCTGCGGGGCCGGATCGGTCGCCATTCAATCCGAAGACATTCGAGGTTTCCGTTGAGGACATGGAATCCGACACCGCTGTCGTGACGCAGCTCAATATGGGGGAGGGTCTGCCCCAGGTGATCTGGATCACAGAAGATGCCGATTCGTAGCCGTAGTCTGCTGGTGTTTGCCGCCTTCTTCCTGCTCCTTGTGTTTGGCGGGCCGGTGGGAGTTTGTCTGGCGACCGACACCATCGCTATAGACGTCGGTTCCGTATACGCATCGAACAGCGGAAATGAGATAGATCCTTCGCTTGTCCACATCCAGGGCAAACTGGAATACATGTTCGACTACTCTTCTTACAGGCTGCTTGACCGGAAGCGGCAAAGGTTGTCAAAAGGGGAAAAGAAAGAATTTGAGCTTCCTGACAAGCGCTCCATGCGGATCAAGGTACTTTCCGTCGAGGGGAAGAAGGTTCGCCTCTACGTCCTTATTCAGGAAAAAGGAAAGAAACTTCTGGGAACGACACTCGGATTGTCCCGTGGAGGGATGGTGCTGGTCGGCGGCCCTGTCCACGAATCCGGGGTGCTCATTTTTCTGATCTCAGCCGACTGACATATTCAGATTCTCTGATTTACAGTCGTCCATATAAATACGCGCGGTTGGATGGCTGTATATTTTTTATCGGCGTACAATCTATTCGCCGGGCGTGGCGTCAAACCAGTATAAAATTGTCCGGCAGAGGTTAGATTTACAGGGTATTGTTAAGATCGCAGACAATGCGTAAAAACGTCGGGCCTCCTCCTTTTAAAGAGGCGCTTCCGGCGGCCGCCTCGGGACACCCGACCCCCGAGGCGGTTTTTTTTTACTTCCTGGATGATGGGGTTTTTGTCTTCCACGATAAACAGCGCGGCAATCAAAGATTCAAGGCGCGCAAGCGGCTGAAACGAAGCCTGCTTGCGCGCTGTGCAAAGATTTAAAAGACGACGGAGAGGCCGAAGATCATGTTGATCTCGTCTAAATTGCTTCTATCCAGGTTCACCCGTTGATACCGGACCTGTCCGACCATTGCGACATTCCGGGCCAGGAAGTATTTCACACCGCAGCCGACACGGAAAAGGAACCCGTCGTCGTTGAGGTCTCTTATATCGTACTTGGCGTAGCCCACGCCTACGTTGCCGAAGAAGCTGAGTTTATCGTCGTAAGAGATGTTGTATGTCGCCTGAGGGCCGAACATCCACATGGTGGCGTTTAAGCCACCGACTTTGATATTTGTCCATGACATGAACGCGCCGACACCGAGGTTCTTTATTACATAATATTGGCCATCGAAGTTCAGCGAGTATGTGTCCGTTTTCAAGTTATCATCCGAGGACCAGTTCAGGTTCGTCTGGGTGGTTCCGGTGAATTCGAATTTTCCCTGCTCGATGTCTCGCGCCATCGCGGATACCGGGAACAGCAACAGCGCAAGGAGCGCCATACAAACCACTTTCTTCATGCCAAAAATCCTCCTTTTTTGTAGCTTCCGAAGGAAGCATGGTTAACATATTTGCAAACCAGTAATCATAGCATTTTAGTGTTTTTCGTGTGTTTCGCGGAGAGCTTTTGCTTGTTTATCAGCGACATAGAGCAATTTCGCCTTGGGATTTATCCGCAAGGGCGGCTGGCTTGATCTGACAAATCTACACAGCTTGTCACATCACAGCGTACATCGCGGAGGGGCTTCTTCTCCGAGGACGTCTCATTTCGCCGTCCATGGCTCAATTCGACTGCAAGATTCCTTCGCTCCCGCCGTCCTTGGCTCCGCTCGGAATCTTAGCCCTCT
>Ga0123353_10002695_pt1 | contig 22141 bp, 12 predicted proteins | sample TergutLab28metaG_3_FD_92763 | JGI IMG/M metagenome (GOLD analysis project Ga0123353, IMG submission 92763) | Labiotermes labralis P3 segment gut microbial communities from Petit-Saut dam, French Guiana - Lab288 P3 | ecosystem: Host-associated > Arthropoda: Insects > Digestive system > Gut ... | reverse complement strand
CCCAGTCTACGATTGCTATGGACCACAGCGTTGTTCGGAGGTTATTATCATTTGCGATTTTTAATGTCTTTTCATCAAAACTGCCTTTAGGAGGGCGGAAGTATACAGGTGGTTTAGCGTCGGGGTATTGTTCCACAAACATGTTTTGGAAATCCATAATGTCTTTGCGTGCGCCGTCTTCAGATAAGTTTGGCAGGCTTTTGTGTTTGTCAGTATGATTCCCGATGACATGGCCTTCATTTATCATTCGGGTAACAAGTTCTTTTTTCGTCAAGTAATGGCCGCACAAAAAGAAAATGCCTTTGATATCATATTCTTTTAATATATCAAGCACTTCGTTGGTGTAACCTGCTTCATAGCCCAAGTCAAAAGTGAAAAAAACTTTTTTTTCTTGCGTGTCGGAAACGTATAGACCGTTGTATTCGCGGAGAAGCGTTTCTACACCGTCGGGTGCGGGCGGGACTTGTTCTTTTGTATTTGGCGAAAGACCCCAGTTTACTACCGGGGTTATCATAGCAAGTGCAGCGCATAATAAACTTTTAAACATGCGGCTAGTATGTGCGTGATTTTGTGAAATAATACGAAATTATTTTTCTAATTTGGCTTTGGCTGTTGCTTTTGCTGCTTTTATAACAGCCAGTAATCTTTCATTTTGTTCGTCAACGCGGCATTTACCGTTTGCGGGTTCGCAGTTTGAATGTTGCTCGTCAATTCGTCTTGCTCCATAAGCTTTTTGCCCGCCGGATGGGCAATAGCTTTTCAATAATTCATCAGCATCATTCAACTCGGCTTTTTGTACGCCGGCAGGTTGGTCCTTTACTGTTTCGCGAACAAGGCCTCTGAACATTTTCTTTTTTTGGGCACAGCTTGTTACCTGCGGTAAAACTGGTAATGATGTTTCATTCATACTATATTTTACTCCTGTTACGCGGGAATGCTATCATAAGCACTAAAAGAATACAAGAGGAAATCAGGCAAACTTTATTGAAAATTCTGATTTCTTATATAGACATTTTTGTCTATCGCCTATGAGGAAATCGGTTGTGCGGGCGGCTTGGCATGAATCCGGGGAATACGTAAAACGGTGCGAACGGGAAGAAGAAAGGATTATAACCTTGATCAATTAGTCTTTGAAGGATTAATATCCTTGCAATATCATTCAACGCATTTCGTGACTGGCCTGCGGGCGGGTCACCGGCCACCATACTACGGCGGACAACATCATCCGACATACGATTAAGATTATCCTCGGTTATTTCCATACCGGCATATGTATTTAATGCTCCGTCAATGTGCGGCATTATACGTCTTGCTGCGGCTGGGTAAAAGTGTTCATATTCCATTTTTTACCTCCATGTTTTCACGATATGGAGACGTACACAAAAATGTTAAAATAAATTTGTATTTATTGCACATATCAGTATGTGAAAATGCTATTAGCGGCAATGTTATGCAACGTGATGGTTCTAAGTTCAGTCCCTTGCGAAGTATCTATCCATATGTTCGACACTGCCTTTGAATATTACCAACACGCGGAACAATACTTCAATACAAACGATTTCACTGCAACAATAACGGGACACACTGTGCCATCTATTGGTAAGCCACAAGTGATTTATGGCATCAGGCAGCGGTCAGGCGAAGACTTCTTTTTCCAAACCGTAGTTTTAGGGGCGTCAACGTTAGGTAAAAATCCAAGTGGGGCTTTGCAGAGATTGCGCACGGATAACAATGTAATATGTTACCGGCATTTTAAACCCAAAGCTCCAAAACGGCGTGGTGACGTTGTATCAATAGACTTTGAAAAAGCCGAGTGGATAAAATGCACGCCGGAGGAGTACAAAGCGAAATGGAAAACTAACCCGGAAAGTTTAACCCCATTTAATATAACTGCCGATACGCCGTCAAAAATCTCGCGTGAAAAAAATGGAAATGTAACCGCCACGTTTTATGTTGATTTCGAAGCCGCAAAGGATCATGTCGATAATATAAAAGCATCAAGTAATATAGGTGTCAAAAGCGGTACCTTTACTATTACAATAGTCTTCGACAAAAACGCAAGAGCAATAAAAATCACTGAACACAGTACTTATAAAATGAATATTCTCACAAGCCCGACTGTCACAGCGTCTATAACGGAAACGATAAAATATCAAAGCGCCGCAGCCCTGAGTCATTCGCAAAAAAGCAATGCCGGTGAGTTTGTGTATAAATATTGATGCCAAGCGCGTCAAGTTTCTAAATTTGTAATATGAAAGTGGCTTTATACACAAACTTGCAAAGGGGAGATGTAAATTGAAATTAAAATTTAAAGCAATAATAATTTCTGTCGTTGTACTTCTTTGTAGCGCGGCACTCGCCTTGTTAAGTACATCCACAAAACCTAGCTCTGTAAATGCTGCAGGATACAGCCCGGTTGATGATGAAGTATTAATGGCATTACAAATATTAACGAGTACACGTATAGACCTTGAAACAATTCCATCTGAAAACTGGAATACGGTGTACAATAATTATAGCCAGTTTAAAGTGAGTACTGCACAAGGTTTACAAATATTTGCCACATATGTCAACTCCGGGTCAGATTTCTCGGGAAAAACTGTATACCTGTCAAATGACATCGAGTTGACGAGCACTCATGTATCAATAGGACATCATGATAGTCCGTTTAGGGGAACGTTTAATGGGGACGGCAATATAATAGAGCTTTTCCAAGTCAATTCATATGGAGCAGGAACTAACAGAGCAGCAGGCTTTTTCGGCGAAACCGATAAGGCATTGATTATGAATGTGGAGATTACCGGTCAAGTTTCGGCTTTTGCAGCAAACAACACACGTGCGCTTGGCGGAATTGTCGGACGCGCAACTGATACAACGATTATTAATTGTATAAACAAGGCATCCATGACAAATGGAAATGATTTAAACAGCAATGATATCGCAGGTATTGTTGCAAGTGCCAAGAACACAATTATAACAAACTGTGTTAACTATGGTAGAATCAGGGATAGCGCTTTTGTTCCCATAGCGAAAGTGGGCGGAATTCTGGCCAATGATGCAGGTGGCTGTGAAGTGCGCATTTGTATAAACTTTGGTGAGCTTATAGGCACACCGGGCTTTTTGGCATTGTCGGATGGTGAAATCCGTGAATGGGGTACGGGAAGTGTCTGGGATGTCATCGGTAACAGAATAGACTTGTTAAAAGATTATAACTCAGCAATTCATGAGTCAAAGAATGATAAAACACATTCAACAAGACATATAACGGGCGATTGGCGTTATTATGTATATAAACATTGCACACAGGGTGATGAAGGTACCCATCCTGGTAGCTGTGTTGCAGCTTTATGCCCCGGTTCTGATTGTTATTGCAGTTGGGCACGATTTTGGGGATTTGACGAATATGGTGAAATTAACATGGCAACACCGCGAATCTATGGAAAGAGTATTGTTCCCATTCTGGATATGGGTATAGACTTGGAATTCCAATTAAAAGACCTTGCGGCAACCCAAATAATAAAATCATTTTATGATAAATATTGTGCAATAAACAGTGGGAACAGTGGGACCGCATTAGTAACTGAATACAGAATATTACTTATTATCAGGTTTGGAGAAATTATGACAGCAGCTCAGACCAGAAATATCCATGAAGTGGATTGGTCTGATGAGCCCATTACCTTTACAAATATTATTACAGGCTTTATTTTTAACTCGGAAACCGGGTCAGAAACTCTTATGAAAGAGATATTCAACGCATGGTACGAAGAAAATGAAATACTAAGAAAACAAGCTTCATATGACATTATAGAACACATGTTACTTGCATGGTACGAGGACTGTTATTTATTTATTAAGGGAGAAGACGAACTTGCTGAGAAGGCGCGTGCTGATTTGGATAATTTGTATTATAGTATTTTTAATGCTGAAAACGCATTGATAAAAAAATTCGAACCTATGAACAGCATGAACATGGAAGCAGAGCTGGATAGTTTTATTGACGAACACTATGCCGAATTTGACAACATCTACTATACATGGGACTTCGCTATGTTACATATCGAGCTTGAAGAAGCTTTTGAAAAAACATATTATGCGGCGTCATCCAAAAACAAGAGTAAAGTGCAGCAAATTTATAACCAGGCCGTTGCCGACATCGCTGCCGCCAAAACGCAATATGCAAAATGGACAGAACGGGCAGCGATAGCATGGGAAATACAGGATGAAACGCTTTCGCAATTTGATTCTTTAATGAAAAAATGGGAGAAACAAACCATTACTACAATATGGGTAAGTATTATTTGTGGGATTATATCGGTTGCAGGTGGAATCGTAGGTGTGTTGCTTATTATTATGAAAAAACGTCAAAAGAAGTATGCCTCAATTGATTTAAACGATAATGGAACAATAAGAAAAAAAGACAAACAGTTGATCGAACGCGCAGCAATAATTGCGGAAAAGGCTCAACTTGAACGTCAAAATGCCGAATTGAAAATGCATTTCGAACGTGAAAAAGCCCGCATGAAAGCTAACGCCGTATTGGAACGAAAAGAGCGCGACAAGTTAGAATTTGCATTAATAAACGCTCAAGCTGAAAAAGAAAAGCAAGAAAAGCAAGATAAACAAGAAAAAAAAGAGAAACAAGAGGAACATGAGGATCGAGAAGAACAAGAATAAGCTAATGTCTATGGCAAGCCCACTTCAAGGTCTTGAGCATGGGAAATGGCTTGTTCGGCGCTCCAAAAGACCATATCCTTTCCAATTTTATCAATGATTCCGTTCTTTTGAAGATGAGCCATGACGGGCTTTTGAACCCCGGAGAGCATAAGGCTGCATTTGTGCGCTTTCAAATCGTCAATCAAGTTATAAAACTCCATAATCCCCGAGGTATCAATAATCGGAACACCCCGCATGGATAAAATAATTACAGTAACGTCTTTTAATTTTGCCGCTTCAAAAGTAAGCTTGTGTACGGTTGAAAAAAAGATTGGACCTGTTAGAAACACTACTCTGATAAAACCCAGCGGTTTTTTAATAACCATTTTATGTTTTGTCTCCAGGTCTTTTTCGTCGACGGGTACAATCTTGATTTCGGTATTGCGGCTTATTTGAATAATGAACAGCAAACAGGAGAACGCAACTCCGATAACTATTGCAAGGGTCAAATCAAATGCAACTGTGGCAATCATTGTTATGAAAAATAATGCAAGTGTGCCCACAGATTTTTTCTTAAACATAAACTTTATTGTCACCCATTCGTTCATGCGCCAGGCAGTGACAATTAAAATGCCTGCAAGCACGCTCATCGGTATTTTTGACATAACCGGGGCAAGCGCAAAAATTGCAATCAAAAGCCCAATAGCATGAATAATACTTACAAGACGTGTTCTTCCGCCGGCTTTTATTGCTACGCTTGTTCGGGCAATCGCCGCGGTCGCCGGCACTCCGCCAAAGAAAGGAATTATCATATTACCTACGCCTTGCGAGATAAGTTCCTGTCGGGTGTTTAATTTTTCACCCTTTTTCATGCGAGAACCTACTTCGCCGCACAGCAAACTTTCAATCATGCACAGCAAAGCGATACTTACTGCCGGCAAAGCTATTGTTTTAATAAGGCCCCAATCAATAAGTGCAAAATTAATTCGACTGTCAGGGAATATCGAGCGTGGAATTTCGCCTATTGTTGCAACGGGCAGTTTTGCAATTACACAGATCGCAGTAGTAACTATCAGTGCCAGTAAAGGAGCAGGGACAAATTTGCCCCATTTTTTAGGGAAAACAAATAAAAATACGATGGTTACAATGCTGATTCCAACTGCCCACCAATTCGGCATACTAGAACCGTTTTCGAAGTAATATAACAATTTTTTAAGTGTGCTTTCTTGGGCAGGTGTACTGATGCCGAAAAAGTTATCTATTTGACCCAAGAATATAAGCAGCGCAATCCCTGAAGTAAAGCCCACAATAACCGGCACAGGGATAATAGATATGATTTTCCCAAAGTTAAAAATTGCTGCGATTATCAGAAGTATTCCTGCAATAAAACCGGCAATAAAAATTGCTTCCATCCCGTGTTTTGCGACCAAGGGTAATAATATGGCTACCATAGCGCCGGTCGGACCTGATATTTGAAAAGACGCTCCTGCAAGACCGCCGATAAGAAACCCTGCGATTATTGCGGTAATAAGGCCGGCTTGCGCTGTTGCCCCCGTGCCTATCCCGAAAGCAAGCGCAAGCGGCAAAGCTACTGCGGTAACAGTCAGCCCTGCAAGAAGGTCTTTTTGAAAAGAGCGAAAATTATAGCCTTTGAATTCTTTTTTTAAGTTCTGTAAAAAGAGCGGACGATATTTAATTTCTTTTATTTTTGTTTTGAATCTCCGGAAATGGGATTTCACAGTGAATATATACTCCTAGGCAATTTGTTTTGCAATGATTTTTAATCAAAATTTTTTGAAAATCTGATGTTTCACCGATTATCGGTTTTCGCTATAAAATGACATATGAAATACACGAAAAGCCTTTACAAGGGGTAGCAAGTTCATATATAATCATATATACACTATATCCCCAAATATGAATTAAAAAGGGCAATGAAAGGAGGTAAAAAAATAAACTGAAGGGAGTGGCTCGCCTTGATCGATGTCTAAAAGATAGCACAAAACAAAAAAGTTAAAATTAAAAGGAGAATAAAAAAATGACAAAGAAAATTGGTGTATTAATTGTAGCAGTAGTATTCGCTTTCTGTGCAATGATCCCAACTGTTTTCGCTGCCCCAGCTTCCAAAGTGGCTCCAACTCAAGACTTGGTTTGGAAAGACGGTACTGTTTATGGAAGTATTGAGGCTTATAGCGATGCAAAAAAAGAAGGTTACCAAGTTTCTGCCAACAAATCTTTCAACGTGATTGAAAGTGCTGGCAGACCGGTTGGTTCATTTACATTCGATAAGAAGGGTAATGATGAAACCGCAGGGCTTGAAGGTAACCTTGTTATTACTTTAACCGAAAATGTTAAAGTAGGAGTAGAGTGGCATTGCTCGAAATACTATGCTGCAATTGAACTTGATGGTGCGGGTGTTTATTCACTTCCGCAACTATGGCAAGACAATGGTAAGAAACAAAGTTTCGACCAAATCTGGATTGATGTTAAAAATCCAGCAACAGGCAGGACCGGTACTTTTGATGGACCGACCGGCGCTTTAACAGGACTTACAAAGTCTGTTGAAGGAACTCCAATCGTTGAATGGTATCTTGAAAATGGATACAATGTTGAATTGGAAGATATCCTTGCGGGGATGATTTTTGACCTTTTCGCAACAGAAGAAGTTGAAGATGCTCTTGCAATCACAGGCGATTCAATCGCAACCGGCACAGTAGGTGTTGACGGCGAAATCGTGTTTGACCTTGAGGAAGTCTTGGTCGGTTGGTATGGTCTTGTTGAATCTTTTGTTGAAGGAAGCATTTGCGTAGAAATCTTCGAATTAATCGAAGAACCTGTATTCTTCTACGTTGGTGAACAAGGCATTGCAGGCAGCGCGGAAGAATTCAGTTTCGTCAGCGGTGCAAATGAAGAACTTGGTACAGTGATTGTCGAAGATGACGGTGTCCTTATAGATATCACTGTGGGCGATGGTACAGTTATACAAACAACCAAAGGAAGTATTTGGAGCGCAGTTGACACAAGCAATTTTGGTATTGCTGAATGGGTTTGGTCTCGTCCTGACACATTGGCAACAGGCAACGATGGCGACATGTTGACAGTTGAGGAAAACTTCTATATTGGCGGGCAACTTCCAACAAGCGCAATGTTCTATTTCGCTGCGGATAATGCTGCAATTTTGGAAGTTAACGGCAAAATTATATGGTGGACAGAATCATCGTTAGGTAGCTTCCAAGAAAACGTTAGTGTAAGTGATGCTTTTGGTCTTGATGATGCTGAAGACATGTTTGGGGCAAAATATATCAATGGTGAGCCATCTGGCTGGATGGTTGCTGCCAATTATGACATTGCGCAGTATCTTGTGAATGGTTACAACACAATCACAATCTATGCAGCGAATTCGTCAAATAGAGGCGAAGGACCAAACACCGGGTATAACACAAGCAATAACTATGCCGGTCTGATTTATAACTGCAACTTTGAAACTCAAGGATTTGTATTCAATAACGAAACAAAACAAAGTGAAGAAGTAAATGCAGAAGTAAATCTTGGTTTCATTGGTTATTATATCAATGATGGCAAAGTTATGAGCACATCTATCCATTGGCAAAACCTTAAACAAGGCGACATGATCGACTGGGAAGCTGTAGATGCAGCGTATGATGCTTGGGTTGCTATTGGCGGACTTGTTCCTGACAGAACGACCTGGCAAACAAGCGGCTATGCTTCTTATACGTTCGAAGACTATGCCGCACTTGGATTTGGTGATTTTAACCTTGGGCAACTTGAAGACTACTATAAAAACTACTATGTTGATCCGGGCTACATCGTTCCGCAAAATTATCAATTCCGTGTAGGTTTGATCTATATGCATGACGCTAGCCATAGTAAGTATTATGGAGATATTATCACGATTGTATCATCAAAGTTATACAAAGGTTCTGTTGCATCAATAGACGACGATGTGGCCTTCGTTGATTCCGATAAATTTAATGGGTTAGGCGGAGAAGCAATGTCCGTCACGATAATTTCGGTGCAAAATGGTAAATTGGTAATAACGATTAAATCAAAGACAACGCAAGGATTAGCCAATTTTACGGTTACGAATAACGAAACCGGTGAGCTTGAATATTATGTATTGGGACTCATAGTTAATTCTACCGGCGTTCAGTATTATGATGATAGAGGTGTAGGTATCGGTATGGGTACCCAAAATCTTCGTAATAATGTTTTCGATGAAAGAATTACACTTGACGAAGTCAGTGAGTATTCCTTTGATGCTGCAAGCGGTGTTCATACCTACACATTTATTTCAAACATTGACTTGAGCCAATTCTTCTTTAACGCAATTTAATTGTTTAAAGATATCTCACAAAAAAACGCCGACTGTGTAACGGCGTTTTTTTTGTCGTTTTTTCGGGTTGGTATTGACTTTTGGCGCATAATAATATATTATTTTGATTGAAGTTTTTGGGGCTTCGAAATTAAAGGAGGATGAATGAAAAAACTAAGAATAGTGATGGTAGCTTTTGTATTGATTTTAAGCGCAAGCGTTGTCTATGCGGCGTCAACAGGTTCGCTTACCATTAACGGTTCCGCGACATTTGAAACAGATGTCAAATTGCAATTTATTGTAAGTGGTACGCCTCAAGCGGGTCAAAGTCTGACGCTTTCGGCAGAAATACCTGCAGGTGAGGCCTCTGTTGATGAAACAATTACAATCAGAAACACCGGGAAGCTTGCGGCGAAAATAACCCAAGTTGATACAAGTGTTTGCGATACTGGCATTACTGTGGGTGCTATATGTACAAGCGGTACTCCGGCCAACATCACAGTTGGATCGGAAGTAGAGTACAAAGTTACAGTAACTTGGGACGAAATAACCCTTACAGCACCTTTTTCATTCACAATTACTATTGACTACGAACAAGTGTAGTTTTAATGGTTTAGGGGAACGAAGATGAAAAACAAAAAACTTCTTTTGGCAATAACCATTTTGTTTTTTATCGGCTTAATACAAGCCGTTTCTTTTCTGTTGCCAGCAGCGGCAAGCGACGTATTTTATAATATCATTCGCCCGATTTGTTTTGTGGTTTTGTTGTTGCTTACTGTTTTATTTATTGGCATCGGTCACGGCGTCACTCGCCACGGCAGAATGTCATTCACGATCCTCGTATTCGGCGGTATAATTTATGTGGGTTTGCTTTTTGTGGCGGTGTTGCTTACAAGCCTTGGCAAAAACCCAATGACTGCAAATGCAAGTGTCCTGCTTACGAACTTGTGGCAATATGTTCCGTTTGTGGTGGCGGGTGAAATTATCCGTTATTGCCTCATGCGCGGTACTCCGAAAGAACACAAAAACCTTATGCTTTGGCTTATTACTGTGGTTTACAGTTTCACCATGATTAACTTCACAGCACATGCATTTAGTTTGGAATTCATAATAGTTGCTGTTGCGCCTGTTATAGGTATTAATTTCTTTCTTACTTATGTTTGCGCAAGCGGGTCTTTGGCGGGAGTTATAATTTTCCGAGCCGCGTATTCACTTATCCCCGTTTTTATGCCGGTATTACCGAACATTACTAATTTGACGCTTGCGATTTTGACTTATGTCACTATTATTGTAATGCTTTCTTTGTACAGTACCCACGTGCGTGACCATAGGCTTGATAAACCAAGTCACAAACGCATATCGCGCAAATGGTGGCTTGCGGTACCTCTTGTGTTGGTTTTGTTTGTGGTTACTGTAAACATTATACCGACCAATATGGTAGCGGTTGCATCCGACAGCATGAAAGGCGAATTCAACCGCGGAGATATGGTAGTAATGCGAAAACTTTCTCCTGAAAAGGCGGCAACAACGCTTAAAACAGGTGACATAATCCGGTTCAAGGACGGCAAGATTGAAAAAATTCACCGCATAGTCGAAGTAGGCACCGACCAAAACGGCGAGGTCCAGTACATAACAAAAGGCGATAACAATGACCGGGCTGACTGGATGCCGGTCAAGCCGGAAGATATCCTTGGAATTGCGCAATTCAAAATTCCATATCTTGGATTTCCGTCGGTGATAATGAGGACGATATTTACATGAATATAAACATCGACACAGAGAAAATAAAAAAGGCCATGCAAAGTAAGGCGACGCTAATTAGTGTCATTGCGGCTTGCTCGGTGGGTATATTGCTTATTATTATACTTCTTTCGCGTTATGTCTTTGACTGTGTATCTGTGGAAAAATCGATTAATGTTCGAAATGAAAACGAGATAGGATACGAAGTGTTTTATGATAACGCAGGTACAGAACTTCCGGGCAAGATGGGTATGAATCAAAATTATCTTAGCAAGTTTACAAATCGTGTGGAAGTAACTAATTATTGTAAAGTTTTTTTAAGTGCTGCTCGTACAGTTAAACCCGAATACAAGGTTTCAACCACTTTTGTTGTGCGTGCGCGCAGTGCAGGTAATCCCGTTGTCATGTCTGTCAAGGGAAAAGACGACGGAAATATAAAGACAGAAATCGGCCCGACGAAAGATGGAAACATAGATTATTTGTATGCTTGCCCGGAGGAAACAATTGTAATTAACCTTGCCGCCTATAAAGAGCGCTTTGATAATTTCGTGACGGAATATCAAGAAAAATCCGGCGAGTCTTTGCAAAGTATAAGCAACAAATTTACCGCGGAAGTCGTGGTTGAATTCAGTTTCAGAGTAATTGATGTTGCAGGTATTGTAAACTCGAAAACGGTACGCGGTGTTGTTATTCCTGTTACAAGCGATGTGTATACGATAAATACTACCGGACAACCAATATTAGAGAGCAAATTCCCGGGACGCAATCCAAAACTTCCAAAATTAGCCACTCTTATTACTGTTACGCTATTGCTTGTTTTACTTATTACGCTTCTTGTCGTTTCAGCAAGAACACTCTGTTTAGGCAAAGATTTATTCAAACGCGCCTATAAAAGCATTATTCGAAAGTATGGCGCTGACATTGTAATAACTGCTGATGGCACAAGATTGCCGTTGGATAATAAGGCAGTTGATGTAAAAGAAGTTATTGAACTTGTAAAGTTTTCACATATAACCAACAAACCGATTATTTGTTACAGGTTACAGTCGAGTGCAGTCTTTTGTATAGACTATGATGATGTTTCGTACAGATTTATTGTGAACAAAGGCGAATATAAAACTAAACAAGGAAAAAAGAGAGAAAAAATATGGCCAAAAGGGTAACAAAAATCAAAAGAATTGCGGCAGCAATTGCCTTTTGTGTGATAGGACTTGCGGCGGGCATCGTTGTTAACATGCCGCAAACGCCATTCAAGAACAAAGTGTATGCAACTATCGTTGCCGATATAAAGGTTGGGGATTATATCGAGAATTTTGGCGGCAACAAGTGGCGAGTTGTTGGCAAAGATGAAAACGGCCTTTTGGTGCGCTCGGACAGAAGTGTTACAAATAGGTCTGTGACGGTACCGGCCAGTGGATATTCTAATGATAACGTGATGCTTGATTCAGAGTCAACCGGTCTGCGCACGTTGCACGGAACCAACTATTGGAAACAGACGCTGCTCCAAGGTTGGCTTAACGATTATATTAGCAATTTCAGCGAGACCGAACAAGAAATCATAAATCAAGTTGAGCAAAAACAAATCCTCTGGTGGGGTGATGCAACGAAAATAAATCCGAACGATTCGGACAATTATGTTGTGAACTTTGCCCAAGCGGCAGGTGCACAAGGAACCATTGCTTTCGACGGACAAATTGAAAATTTTGACAGCGATGTTTTCAGGCACACCATTAATGACAAGATTTTCTTGCTTGACATGATGCAGGTGTATAAAACCCCGGCAGGATTTAAGACAGTGTTAAACCCAAGCGGCACTCCGGTAAGTTATTGGACGCGAACCCCAAGCGCAACAGATGCACTTGGCGGTGACAAGATGCAAGTTGTAGGCACGAACGGCCTGTTTGGAGCGGCACTTGTGAATACTTTAAACGCCGTTGTTCCTGCACTTTATATCAAACCAGAGGCCGTATTTGTGTCTTCAAGGGACTCATTGACGAGCATTGGCGAACAAAACGGCTATCGGGTTCATTCCGGAATAGCACCGCCCAGCGAGTTAAAACTAACATTCCAGTCAACAGGTCACGGAAGTGTTTCCGTTGATTGTGGTGAAATAAACGAACAACCGATAATAATACCTTATGGCCAAAACTTGGTATTCACTGCCGCTCCGGACGAGCATTATCGCGTCAAACAATGGCGAATAAACGGTGTCGTTGTTCCAAATGAAATTTTGAACACCTTTGAATGGGTTGCAACAAAACATGCGTTGGTCGAGGTTGTATTTGAAGAAAAAGAAAAAGTCAATGTGCCCATGTTTGAAAACGGACTTACCTATACCGGTTCAGAACAAGCTCCAAATATCCCCGCAAGTATACGATACACCACTTCGGTGACGGCGAAAACCGCGGTTGGAGATTATTCCGCGACGCTTACTCTTACTAACCCTGCGCGTTTTGAATGGAGCGATGATAATACCACAGATAACAAAATTTTGCCATGGTCCATATTAAAAGCGGCACGTACTAATACGGTTACGCTTGGCAACTGGACTTACGGCGGCGAGTCAAATAACCCAAGTGTCGGAACAGTGCAGGAAGGTGCGGCAGTCACTTACTCTTATTATAACTATGCTGACGTAACATTTACCACCCCAATCGCAAAACCGACAAATGCGGGACAGTATTGGGTGCGCGCTTATATCGAAGAGAGCGCAAGTTATCTTGAACGCTGGACGCCAGCTGTTTCGTTTGAAATTTTCAAAGCAGAACTTACCATAACCGCAGACAATAAATCGCGCGATTATGGTGACAGTAATCCGGCTTTTACTTATACACCAAGTGGATTCAAAAGCTCGGATAACGCCGCAAATTCAATTACAGGCAGTTTCCAAATAACAACAGCGGCAAATACTTCAACCAATGTCGGTTCTTATAATATTAATGTGGCCGCCGGTACTGCGGCTTCGGCAAATTACTCATTTAAATTTGTTACTGGAATATTGACTGTTACCGCGCGCGGTATTGCTGCACCGACTTGGTCAGATACAAATATTTTTATATATAACGCAGCGGAAAGAACACTTACACTGGAGGGCTTTGACGAAAATCACATGTCCGTCACCGATGATGCGAAAACAGAGGCAGGGGAATATACGGCTAAAGTCCGTCTTACAAGTTCTAACTATGTTTGGGAAGATGCTTCGGCAACAATTATCGCAGGCTTTGTGCAAATAGATTGGTCAATCACAAAAGCAATACTTACCGTGACAGCAAACAACGTAAGCCGTGTTTACGGTGCGGCAAATCCGGTCTTCAGTGTAAGTTACGGCACTTTCTGCGGTAGCGATACCGCCGCGGTGATAACAGGCAGTTTTCTTGTAACCACAGCCGCAAATACTACAACCGGCATTGGTGCTTATGATATTAACGTCGCTATCGGTAATGCTTCTTCGGCAAACTATTCGTTCGATTTTGTAAAAGGAACATTGACAATTAATCCGCGCGGTATTGCTGCACCGGCTTGGTCGGGTACAAATACTTTTGTCTATAACGCAGCGGAAAGAACACTTGTTCTGGCGGGCTTTAATGTAAGCATCATGTCTGTCACAGATAATGCGAAAACGAATTTTGGCAATTACATAGCAAAAGTCAGTCTTACAAGCCCAAACTATGTTTGGGATGACGAATCGGCAATAATTATAGCAAGTGTCGTGCAAATAGATTGGTCAATTACAAAGGCAACTCTTACGGTGACTGCAGACGGCAAGACACGAGTTTATGGCGACGCAAATCCCGAATTTACGGTTACTGTGGTGGGATTGCGAGGCGCTGATACATTTGAATTTATCGCTACTTCAATAGCGAACGAAACAACTAATACAGGGGCACATCCTGATATAATAGACATCACCCCAAATTTATCGGCGCATGATAATTATAATGTTAATTATGTGCCGGGTACTCTTATAATTACACGTGCTAGTGTTGAAAAACCCGTCGTCACAAGCACCAATCTTGTTTATAACGGCACTGAACAAACCGTGACTATCACGGTTGATCCTCGGTATGGGGTCACGACAGGCGATCAAAAAACCGATGCGGGAACGTACTTTGTTACTGTCGGGTTGGATAACATAGCCCATATCAATTATGAATGGGCAGACGGAACGTTAGCGTCGATTCAACTTGAATGGACAATCGAAAAAGCAACACTCACGATAACCGCAAACAATAAATCAAGGGAATATGCGAATACAAATCCGGCTTTTGATGTCGCTTACGGCGCTTTCTTCGGAACAGATAACCCAAGCAACAGCATAACAGGAAGTTTCGCATTTTCGTGTTCAGCGAATACGGCAAGCTATGTCGGCGATTATACGATAACCGTATCCGCGGGACCGGCGCAATCACAAAATTACGAATTCAGTTTCACAAACGGAACTCTGACGATAACAAAAGCAATGCTTACAGTAACTGCGGATAATAGATCGCGCGTATATGGGAACGCAAATCCGACTTTGACCTACACGATAAGCGGTTTCAAAGGTACGGATACCGCTGCTGTTATTACTGGTGATTTTGCACTCTCATGTGCCGCCACCATGACCTCATCAATCGGCGGTTACACCATACTTATAGTTAATGATGACGCAACGGCTTTTAATTACGACTTTTCTTTTGTAAACGGAACCCTTACAGTAACCACGGCAACGCTCATAATTGAAATTTCTGCTGCCAAGTTTTTCGATGGAGCGGTTTGGGAAAATGATTCGCCTATATCTCAATATATAAGTGGTCTTAAAAACGGCGAAACTGTTACCGCAGGTACGCTGGAAACCACCGACGATATTGTAAAAGCATATTCGGCGTATGGAACAAGCCTTGGCGCGGATTTTACCTGGTCGGTTGCACTCGCGCTGAGTGCGGATACGCTTGGAAACTATACGATGTTTTATAACCTTTATGTGGGTATAAGTTCAAGCACCATAGACTATCAGGTTCGTAATGAATTTGTTTATGACAGTACCGATAAAACAATAAAAATAACTCCTGCAACGGTGACCCACGCAACGATTAAATACAGGCTTGCAGAGAGCGGTGATTATGACCTTGACATTGAACAAACTGCTTTTGTCAATGTGGACGAATACACCGTGTACTTTGAAATAACCGCCGCCGGCTATGATACGGAATATGGGGAAAGCATCCTTAAAATCACACCGGCAGCTCTTACGGTAACTGCCGATAATAAAACACGCGCCTATGACACAGCGAACCCTACATTTACGGTTACGGTAGAAGGTCTATGCGGAAGTGACGCATTCGTGTTTACTGCCACAACTACGGCAACGCAATCCACTAACACAGGTACTTATGACATCGTTGTCAGTGCAAATCTGTTAGCAGAAGTTAACTATGACATTGATTATTTAGAAGGAACACTCACAATCATACGTGCAAGCGTCGTAAAACCTGTTGTCACAAGTTCCGATTTCACTTATGACGGCAGCGCCAAGACCGTCACAATTACCGCAAGCGCACTTTACGGGGTTACGGCAAACGGTACAAAAACCAACGCGGGAACATATTTTGCTACTGTCGCATTAAGCAACAAAACAAATTATGTGTGGGATGACGGCAAAGACACGGACTTGAGTCTGACTTGGAGCATCGCCAAAAAGCAAATTACGATAACCGCGGATAACAAATCGCGGGAATACCGCGATGCAAATCCGGACTTTACATATACAGTAAACGGTCTGGTAGCGGCTGATGACGACGAAAACGAGACGTGGAAAGCGGGGAGTTTTGCTTTGTCAACAACAGTGAATACGTCGGATGTGTTCGGCATTTACACCAATCGGATAATCATATCCGCGGGAACGGCACAGTCGGAAAATTATTCTTTTAAATTATTCATAAACGGAACTTTGACAATTACTCAAAAACAACTTGATAAACCTGATGCGGCTGCGAAATCACTTCAATATAACGGATTGTTGCAAACGCTTGTTTTGACTGACTATGATGGTAGCATTATGTCTGTTGCAGGCAATGCGGAAAAAAACGTTGGCAATTACACCGCAACGATTACAATTACCAATGCAAACTACAAATGGAAAACCACAGGCACGGCGACGATCGCATGGCAAATAACAAAAGCACCACTTACCGTTACCGTGGAAAACGAATCGCGCATCTGGGGCTATCCAAACCCGACCTTCACCTTTATCTTTGATGGACTTTTGGGCGACGATGAAGATAAAGGTACAAATTTTAATTTCGCGGCAACAACGATAGCAATCCCTTCATCAAAAGTAGGAGATTATGCTATTATTATAACTCAAAAAGAACTTGTCAATTATCAAGTCGAATATAACGATGGTACTTTAATAATCTCGCGAGCTCCAATTTCGCGTCCAGTGGTAACTGTTGAAAACGGTGAATTGGTATATGACGGTACCGCAAAGAGTCCGGAAATAGCAACAAGTGCCTATTATTCAATCACCGACAATGTACAAACAAATGCAGGGACACATTATGCACGGGTTAAACTTGATGATAATCACGAATGGGATGACGGAAGCCTTGAGAAACTTTCACTGGAGTGGTGCATATTAAAAGCCGGTCTTAAAATAACTGCAAACAACAAATCGCGGGTATATGGTGAAAATAATCCGACTTTTGACGTCGCTTACGGCACTTTCTTTGGGACAGATAATGCAAGCAATAGCATAACCGGGAATTTCGCACTTTCATGTTCTGCGAACTTGGCAAGCGATGTTGGTGGTTACATGATAACCGTTTCCGTGGGAACTGCGATTTCGGCGAATTATGATTTCAGTTTTGTAACCGGAACTTTGACGATAACCAAAGCAATACTTGATGTTATTGCGAACAACAAAGAACGCAAATATGGTGCGAAGAATCCCGACTTTGACGTGAGATACAGCGGTTTTGTTAATGGAGATAACGCAAGTAACAGCATCGTCGGAAGTTTTGAATTTTCTTGTGATGCGAATTCGGCAAGCGAAGTGGGTGACCTTTGTTGTATAAGAGTACTTAACAGCACGGCGTTTTCGAGCAATTACGAATTCAATTTTATTGACGGCATTCTTACAATAACTCGGGCGGCTGATATTACAAAACCCACGTTAAATGGTTTATTTACATATACCGGCTATTCACAAAGTGTTAAGGAATTGATCCGGAACCTTGATGATAACTCTGAAATTGTTATGGTAAAAAGCCAACTTGTTGCCAAAGATGCCGGAACATATACGATAACGATTCGACTTATAGACCCCAAAAACAGGGCATGGGTCGGAGACGGCGAATTTGATGATATTGACGATGTGATGTTGACATGGACAATAGAAAAGGCGGTTCTTGTAGTTACTGCGAAAGATATAGTGCGGGTGTATAATACCGAAAACCCGGAACTCGAATATAGGATAATGGGATTACAAGGTCCCGACAAAGATGTAGATATAGCAAGCGTAATATTCGGTTATTTTTACATTTATACCGATGCAGAAAAGTCAAGTCCCGCGACAACTCATCCCACACTTGGCAGGACATACGAAATTTTTGTTGAACAATGGGACGCATACGCCGATAATTATACATTCGAGTTTATTAACGGCACTCTTGTGATTCTTCGAATAAGCGTCACAAAACCATCAATTGCAGGTTCAATTACCTATGACGGATACCCAAGGTCACCAATAATTCCAAACGCCTTGTATTCGGTAACGGGAAATATCCAAACAAATACCGGCAATTACGAGGCGACTGTTACGCTGCTTGACCCAAATAACTGTGAATGGGATGACGGAACTATCGGTCCGCTGACGCTTCTTTGGAAAATAATAAAGGCAGATCGTACAAATGAAGATGATATCACAATGGGCGGCTGGGTTTATGAACGCGAAGAACCAAAACTTCCGACGGTGAACAATGTGCGCGAAGCGGCGGAGACCGATATTACGTATTATTACGCCACGTCAGAAAACGGCACATATTCAATAACGCAGCCAACCGCACCGGGCATTTATTTTGTGTACGCGCAAATTAAAGCAAGCTCGAATTATAACGCCTGTACAACAAACGTTGTTTCATTTACAATTGCCGCAGTTTTCACCATTTCGTATGAAAACCTTTTCGGGACAACTCATGAAAATCCAGCTGAATACCATCAATGGAGCAATATAACCCTTGAAAATCCAAGTACAAAGCACGGCTATGTCTTTGAGGGCTGGTACCGAAGCGAAGACTTCTCGGGCGAAAAAGTATCGACTATCAAAGACCCGAACCCAACCGACGTTACTCTGTGGGCAAAATGGGAACTTGGTACCTTTTCGGTTACTTTCTTTGGCGGCGGTGGTGGAAATGTGCCGGACAAATTTGACGCCCAGGCTTTTAGCAAAATTGAACGCCCTGACGATCCGGAACGCAAGGGTTACACCTTTAAAGGATGGTACAATGGAAAAGAACTTTGGGATTTTGACAATAACACTATAGATAACGATATTATTCTGACGGCTCGCTGGAAAAAGAAAGTCAATGTTGGCGCCATAGTTGGCGGGGTAAGCGCCCCTATTGCTGTTGCAATCGTTTACCTGCTGTTCCGCAAAAGAAAAAGAATATAAGTTTGTTAAATATCCCAAAAATACATTTGCAAATTTGTGATAATTATGTATATAAAAGAATGTGAAACGATTTTTATTGAAGCTTAAGGACTGTTCTATCGGGGCAGCACCGATTATTATCATAATCGCGTCTGTAAACTTTATTAGTCCGATGCCTAAAGAAATACTTATACCTTTTATAATCAGTTGTTTTATGTTGCTTGTGGGTCAGGCACTTTTTCTTGTTGGTATAGACAGCAGTATTCTTACAATGGGTGAACTAGTCGGGAGTAACATAAGGAAACTTAAGAAGCTGTGGATTGTTTTACTTTTTGGTTTTTTATTCGGAACTATGGCTACTGTAGCAGAACCTGCCGTCACCGTTGTTTCAAATTTGGTACATAACGTAAATGTCAAAATAAATCCGTGGCTTGTGACTTTTGTCGTTGCAAGCGGTATCGGCATGTTTGTTTCTTATGGTTTGCTGCGGATTATAAAAAACTTTTCAATCAAATGGTCGTTTTTTATTGCATATTTGTTTACCTTTATTCTTGCGATAATTACCAACTTTGTTTCACCTGAATATGTTGCGGTTGCATTTGATTTCAGCGGCGCTACGACAGGTGTTATTACCGTTCCTTTTATTTTGGCCCTTGGCGTTGGTGTTACCGCAGTCCTTGGGAAAAAAGATACAAGTGACAGTTATGGGTTAATAGGTCTTGCTTCAATAGGTCCTATTATTACAACTTGCATCATGGGGCTGATTTTTGGCGGCGGCGGTAGCGGTACGTTGCCCGAAGCTGTTACGCATGAATTTGGCCCGACGTTACTTGGCAGTATCCAGAATATTGTTATTGCACTGTTACCTGTAGTTTTTATATTTTTCCTTTTTAATTTTATGTTCATCAAATTACCGAAGAAAAAAATTATAAGCACGACTTTGGGAATACTGATTACAATCTGCGGTCTTACGCTATTCTTGACTGCGATTAATTATGGTTTCTCCGGTGCTGGTCGTTTTATCGGAGAAGTTTTTACCGATCCTATGCGGGCGAAGTGGTTTAAGTATTTACTTATTCCGCTTGGTCTTGTACTTGGTTTTGCTATAGCAATGTCCGAGGTTGCAATCCGTGTCCTTGCCACACAAGTGGAACAAAATACAATGGGACACATCAAACGCAATACAATAATATTTACACTTGCCATTGGTCTTGCAATAACCGTAGCTCTTGCGATGATAAGAATTTTATTTGAAATCAATATACTTTGGTTTATTATACCAATTTTTGCAATAGGTCTGATTTGCATGCCGTTTATCAATAAAATGTTTGTCGGAATTGGCTTTGACAGCGGTGGTGTAGCAAGCGGGACTATTACCGCCGCATTTGTCGTACCGTTTGCTATAGGAGCTCTTTCAAATTTTGACCGCGAAGTTAATTTCATGGTGGACGGTTTTGGTATGATTGCTTTTATTGCGGCGATCCCGATTGTTGCAATCTCGGCACTTGGATTAGTTTACGAATACAAACTTAGAAAGGCAGCAAAACGCACTGTTGTTGTAAAACAACCAAGCTCTGCAGATGTAAACCTGCTCATGGCAATTATTACGCTTAACAAAAACGAAGATGAAATTGTTAACAAGCTGGCAGAATTCAACACATCCGTCCTGACCATGTTCGACACCGAAAGTTTATCGGATAACAATCCTGCATTTACACTTGCAAAGGTGACAGGTAATTTGTTATTGTGCCTTGTGTCCGAAAGTACAGCGATTAAGCTTATGAATATTTTTGAAACAGACTTTAGGTTCTCGACAGAGAATACAGGAATTGCATTTACAGTTCCGTTTGACAGTTTAAACATAATAGGAGGATAGAGAAGTGTCGGAAAATAAACTAATAATGGTGATAGTAAACCGGGGCTTTGCGGAGCAGGTTGTTGAAAAGTCAAGACAGCACGGTGCAACGGGAGCGACAATTTTGCATGGGCGTGGTTCGGCCGGCATAGGTGAAAAGTTCATGGGAATGCAGATAACCCCCGAAAAAGAAACTGTAATGATTGTTGTCAATTCTCAAATCGCCGATGGCGTACATAAAGAATTAATGGACTTATTGAACACAAACCCGAATATAGGAGGTATAAGTTTTATACTTCCTGTTACTCATATGACTAAAAAAACAACGACAGATAACAAATGACAAATGACAAAGGAGAAATACGTATGAAGAGAAATAGATTCGGAAGAATAGTTGTAACGAGTTTCTTGGTTCTCGTTCTTGCCATCTCGGGCGGTTTTACCGCATCTTTTGTCAAATGGGGCAGAGACCATGTTTCATTTGCAAGTTCCGGCTCGGATTTTGTAGCAGCCCATGGAGACCTCGTGGTGCATTTTATTGACATGGGTCAGGCTGATGCGATTGTTGTCCAGTTCCCAAGTGGTGAGGTTATGATGGTGGACAGCGGTGTCAGTATGCCGGCTGCCGACAGTGCTCACGTTACAGCTGAACGAAATAAACTGCGCGATTATCTTAATACATACATATTTAACGGACACACCGGATCCGGCAAGCCTGTTATAGATTGGTTTGTTCTTACACACAGTGACTTTGATCACGTTGGTGGTGTGCCTATGCTTTACGCTGATTACGATATAAATACAATTTTCCGACCCGCAATTTTTACGACAAGCGAGCGTGCTTTGCTGGATTCTAGCAAAACTATAGCCGGAACATACGGTATCGGCTGTGCTGAATTATATGGAAAGAACTTTGGTGCAGGTCCAT
>Ga0123353_10002694_pt1 | contig 22144 bp, 18 predicted proteins | sample TergutLab28metaG_3_FD_92763 | JGI IMG/M metagenome (GOLD analysis project Ga0123353, IMG submission 92763) | Labiotermes labralis P3 segment gut microbial communities from Petit-Saut dam, French Guiana - Lab288 P3 | ecosystem: Host-associated > Arthropoda: Insects > Digestive system > Gut ... | reverse complement strand
TCACGCTCCAGCAGACGGTACGCTTCCCGCAAAACAGGCCGGCTGACGCCAAACTGCTTTGCCAGCGCGATTTCCGATGGAAGCTTATCGCCAGGGGTCAGCTTTTTGCTTTCTACCAGCTTTACCAGCGAGTCACGCACAACCTCATAACTCGAAGTTTTTGCGTAATTCAAAACCGTGTTTTTTCACCTCCCCAGCGTCTCGTTCCGCTCGTTCTCTTTCATTCGACGCATCTGTCAAACCTGTCTGACAACCTGAGTGTAGCAGAGAAATGTAAAAATCGAACACGCTCGCTGTAAATATTGTGTCAAATATTTCATCGAATCCTCTGAAGGTGATTGGATCATGAACACCTCAGCGAACACAGCAGCATCTCTTTATTTGATTCCCGAGTAGGCGAACGACTTGATGAATTGTTTCTGGAACAGCAAGAACAGTGCCATGAGCGGCGCGATGACCAAGAGCGTTGCGGCACATACGTCGCTCCACTGCGCGCCCGTTTCATACGACATGGCAAAAATAGCCAGCCCGAGCGTCAGCGGTCTCTTTGCCACCGAATTGATCATGATGAGCGGCCACAAAAAATTATTCCACTGATAGGAAATTGAAATCAGGCCGAATGCGATATAGCCGGGCACGAGCAAGGGCAAGTAGATTTGTAAAAGCAGGCGCGGCAGCCGGCATCCATCTACCTTCGCCGCCTCCTCCAACTCATAAGGAATCGTCTTCATTGTTTGTCGCATCAAAAATGTTCCCATCGCGGAAGCAAAAAAGGGCAGCATGATACCGATGTGCGTATTAATCAGACCGAGTTGCCCCATCAAACGATAGTTGGGCATGATCAGCACGTCGGGCGTGATCATCAGTTGTGTCAACAGCAAAACGAAAAGCACATTTTTCCCGTAAAAATCCAGTCTTGCAAATGCGTATCCCGCAAGGGTAATCAGCACAAACTGGACCACAAGGATGCCAAATACAATGATGAGCGTGTTGATGTAATAGGTGTGAAACGGCGCGGCATTCCATATCCGCGTGAAGTTGGACAGCGTTGGGACAAACCACACAAAAAGATCTAGCGCTTTGTCTGGGGATATAAACGCGGTGCGCAGCAGCCACAAAAGCGGAATGACGCACACGAGCACCAGAGAAAACATGCATATATTAGCGACAAATGCACCAACGGATGAAATGGTCGGCTTGGAGTCCTTGGCGCGAGATTTTTCCTGTAGAATCATCACGTTTATCCTCTTCCTCCCGCAATCAACTGTAAAATGCGCGCCTATCCTGCACAAAAAACTGCACGCAGGTCACCGCAAGCAAGAGCAGAACCAGCACGACGGTCATGGCCGCCGCACGGCCTACATCCCAAAAGTCAAAACCAACCTGAAAAATATAGAACAGCAACATGTTGGTGCTGTTGTTTGGGCCGCCCTTTGTCATGATGTACAAGTGATCCACCATTTTATATGCGTTGGTTAGTGTGATGATCGTGACGTAAATCGTGGTAGGCTTTAGCAATGGCCAAGTAATATGCCAAAATGTTTTTCCGGAGCCGGCTCCATCGATCAGCGCCGCCTCAAACAGTTGTTCATCGATGTTTTGCAGGCCGGCAATGTAGAAAATCATCACATAGCCCGCCTGTTTCCATAATTGCATCGCCATGAGTGCCCAAATTGCGGTGTCCGGGTTGCTTAGAAGCCGCAGTGTCGGATCAAAGTGCCCCAGCAAGCCATAGCCCGGCGTGTAGATAAAAAGCCAAATATTTGCCACAGCTACCATCGGCAGCAATGTCGGATAAAAAAAGGACATCCGTACAAACCCTCTGGCAAAGCGAACCTTGTTTGCAAAAAGGGCCATGGCCACAGCCAATAGGATGCTCACTGGAATCGTGCATGCAGCAATCAGCAGGTTGTTTTGAAATGCTTTGATGAAGACCCTATCGCTCAACAAACCCACATAATTTTGGAAGCCGACGAACCTCGGCTCGATCACTGAAAGATTGTCTTGGAACAAGCTGCTGTAAACACTATGTAAAATCGGATACAATGTAAACACGCTCAAAAAGAAAAAGGAAGGGAACAGCAACCCCCAGGCTAGAAGGCTGGTTCTCCACTTTTTTCTCGCTTCGCGATAGGGTATGTGCATGGATACTGCTCCCACATTACCCGCGCTGCCTCTTGCATGCCGCAATTGTACGCAAGAAGCAGCGCGGGTGTTTTTCAATCAAATTTTACTTGTACGACGAGAGTACCCTATCGGCCACTTCCTGCGCCTGTTCCATTGCCTCCTCCGGCGTAGCCGCTCCGGTCATAACCGCTTCGATGCCCGTATCCAGCGCGTCCTGGATCATTCCCTGATCGTACACCGAGAACTCGGCATAACCGTAAACAAGCTGGTCACGCGCGGTCAGCGCTTGGGGGAACTGGGCGGTATAGTCGATAAGCCGCTTGGTTTCGTAGGCCTCGGGGCGGGTTGCGACATAACCGGTGTCGATCGACCATTGCGCAACGCGCTCCGGATCGCCCGTCATCCAGCGAATAAACTCGAAAGCGGCCTGCGTCTGCTCCTCCGGAACGCCCTTGAACAGATAGAAGTTTCCACCTCCGGTGGGGGAACCGCGAGACTCGTCGGCAGGGAGCATCGCCGTGCCAAAGTCGAATGTTGCATTGTTGCGCACGTTGGTCAAATTCCCCGTGGTGTGGTAGACCATCGCGGCGCGCTGCTCAAGGAAATCGGTAACAGTGGTTGCCCAGGCAGCCGTGCCTCCCGGTTGAACCCCCTGGTCCGAAAGTCCTTTCCAGAACGTCAGCGCCTTGATTGTGCGCGGATCGTTAAAGTAAACCTCGGTGCCAGCGTCATTCATCAGATTAAATCCGTTTTGTTGCGTGCAGAACGTCTGCAGCATCCAATAAGCATAGCCGGCTTTGTCCGAGGGAATCTGGATGCCATAGCGCGTTGTGACGCCATTTTCGGTCTTTGTCAGCGCTTGAGCGTATGCCTCAAGTTCCGCCCAAGTTGCCGGCGGCGCTTCCGGATCTAAACCCGCCTCGCGGTAAGCATCCTTGTTGTAATAGAGGATGATCGTGCTGCGTTGCCACGGTATGCCGTACGTTTTGTCACCCGTTTGACTATTTTGCATAAATCCAGGGTAGAATCCGTTCAGCCATGCAAAATCATCGTCCGTGGTGCAGAAGGACTCAAAGTCATACAACACGTCCATGGACAGGAGCGAAAACAAATCGATGGAAAACATCAGCGCGATGGCAGGCATGTCACCGCCCCTGATTGCCGCCTGTACCTTCGTGCGCGTTTCCGCATAGGTGCCCGCGTACACGGGATTCACCTTGATGCCGGGGTTTTCTTCATGGAACTGGTCGCATAGGGCGGAGATCAATGCGTCCGGGCCACCTCCAACCGAAACGGGGAAGTACATGTCCAGCTCGATGACGTCCGTGGCCTGCGCGGTAACCATGCCAAACGTGCCGGCAAGAATCAGTGTCGATAGGAACAAGGCCAGTGTCTTTTTCATCCAGGGAACCCTCCTTCGTGATCATTGATTTCGATACCCACGTAGTATTATACCTCAACTATGTAAAATGACGATAAAAGCATTGTAAATTCATTGCAAATGAAAAGAGCCTTGGAGGCGATTGCTTTCAAGGCCTTATGCGTGCGGACGCTACATCCCTTTCATTCCCCCCCGCGCCACGCCGCTGATGATGGATTTACGGGCAACGAGGAACAATAGGATCATTGGAAGCACGACCACCGTTGATGCAGCCATGAGCAATTCGGGGTTGGAGCCGGATTCGGTGGTAAAAGCGTACAATCCGAAAGGCAACGTACGGTTTGGAGTTGTCTTGATGACCATGAGTGGCCACATAAAGGAATTCCACGACACCAAGGCATTGAGCAATACGATGGTGACCAGCGACGGTTTGGCCATGGGCACCAGAATCCGCCATAGATACCGCCAATTGCTCGCGCCGTCCACCCGGGCTGAATAATACAAGCTATCGGGCACCGTGCGAAAGAAGTTGCGCAGAATGTAAGTATAAAAGATGCTGCTGGTAAACGGCACGATGAGCGCTGCCACCGTATCGTTTAGGCCGATTTGAATAATCGTGGTGTAATTGGTGACGATGAGCATCTCAAACGGGATCATCATCAGTGACAAGAGCAGCGCAAAGACCAGTTCGCGGCCGGGAAACTTCAACCGTGAGAAGGCAAACGCGCCCAGAATGGTGGTCAGCGCGGTGCACGCCACACAGGCGAGGGTGACGATCACTGAGTTGGCAAAGTAACGGGCGAAGGGTGCTTTTTGAAATGCCGTCACAAAGTTTTCGAACTGGAACGAACCCGGCAGCCAAAGCGGCGGAAACTTGTTGATTTCCTGCGCGGTTTTAAATGCCGACGCAAACATCCAATAGAATGGAAATATCATGACCAGCGCGCCGAAAGCCAAGAACACGTAGGTCGGAACCCTTTTGATCGCGCGCATGCACATCACCTCGTTATCGCTTCCACCTGCGCTGCAGCAAAAGCTGCAACATGGTAAGGACAAAAATTACAGCAAACAGCATCAGTGCCGCCGCCGCCGCGCGGCCCATCCTCGGTTTGCCGGTCATTTGCTCATAGATGAAATACACCACCGTGTATAGATTGTAGAACGGCCCAGGTTCCCCTTTAAACAGAGGAAACAGCTCGTTGAACACTTTGAAGGTCGATATGGTGTTGACGATGACCGTAAGGCCGATCGTGGGGGCCAGCAACGGAACGGTCACACGGAAAAAGATGCGCCCGCTCCTAGCGCCGTCCACGCGGGCGGCGGTATAGAACAGCGGATTGATGCTTTGTAGCCCGGACAACAGCAGGATGATGGTAAAGGGTAGAATGCTCCATACGCCATATATGATCAACGACCACATGCTCCAGTCCGCCTTCGTCAGCCAGCCGATTTTTTCGATGCCCAGCAGCGAAAGGAAAAAATTAATGATCCCCAGATTCTCGTTGAACATCAAACGCCAAGCAAACCCCGCCGCCGTCACCGACGTGACCATGGGCAGGAAGTAAGCAGTTTGAAACAGCGCCGTAAAGCGCAGCTTCTGGTTGAGCAAGTTGGCTACCAGCAGCGCGATGCAGGTGGACAGCGGCACAACGACCAACACGTACAAAAACGTGTTGCGGAACGCTTGCAAGAGATATTTGTTTTGGATTACCGTGGCGTAATTGCCAAACCCCCATTGCGTAAAGGCACGGGTCAAGTGGTTGTACTCTTCTTTAAACGAGATGAGGAACACATTCACGACCGGGTACAGCGTAAAGACGGCAATGCCCAATAGAAACGGCGCAAGGTACAAGGCCGGCTCGATTCCGGACCGGCGTTGCGTTCCGACGCGGTCTTTTTTGCGTGTGCTCATAGGCGACGCGCCCCCGTTTCGATATCAAAAAGGAAGACGCCGCGCTGTTTCAGGCGCACGCGAACCGTGTCGCCTTTGCGCAAGCCCTGTTCGAGCGGAATGTACGCGCGCAGCGTGGCGCTTCCCAAGCGCAGGGTTACCATCTCCTCCTTGCCGATTTCAAAGACATCGTCCACCGCGCACACGATGCCGTCCGCGTCGGCTGTGAAGCTCTCGGCACGGATCGCTAGTATGACCGGCGAATCGGCGGGCACGGTGTCCGCCGGCAGGGGTATGGCGGCCGAGCGGTCACCCAGCGCGAAACAGCCGTCCTCCCAAAAGCCTCGCAGCTGATTGATGGGCGGATTGCCCAAAAACTCCGCGGTGAACAGGTTGACCGGCTGATTGTACAGCGTCTGCGCGGTCGCGCATTGCTGAAGCTGGCCGTTGCGCATCAACACGATCTCATCGGAAATGGACATCGCCTCTTCCTGATCGTGCGTCACAAACACGGTGGTCACGCCGGTTCTGCGCTGTATGCGCCGGATTTCCTCGCGCATTTCCAAGCGCAGGCGCGCGTCAAGGTTGGACAGCGGCTCATCGAGAAGCAATAGGCGCGGTTCCTTCACCAGCGCCCGCGCGATGGCCACGCGCTGCTGTTGCCCGCCGGACAGTTGGTCCGGTCGGCGGTCGAGCAAGTCTTCCACATGCACCATCTCCGCGATGGCCCGGGCGCGCCGCAAGCGCTCCGGCTTTGGAATCTTTTGTATCTCCAAAGGGAAGCAGATGTTTTCCAACGCGGTCATGTGCGGATACAGCGCGTAATTTTGAAACACCAAGCCGATGCCCCGTTTTTCGGGAGGCTGGGTGGTTACATCCTCCTCGTCGAAATAGATCCGTCCGCCCGATACCGGTACAATGCCCGCGAGCATGTTGAGAATGGTGGTCTTTCCACAGCCGGACGGGCCGAGCAGCGCGATGAGCTTGCTGTCCGCCAAGGTCACCGAAAGCGCGTCCACCGCCGTCGTTTTGCCAAAACGCTTGGTCACATGATCCAAGACTACCTTCACGCAGCACGCCTCGCAATCTCAGTCTTTTACAATTTCCTTGATCACCCGGCCGTCCACATCGGGCATATCAAAGCCCAGCATGTGTGCCATGGTGGGCGCTTCGTCGACCAGCCGCCCCCGCTCTACCACTGCGCCCCGGCGCACCGACGGGCCGCAGGCGAATAGCGTCGTTTGGTGCTCCCGCTGGGGCAGGCCGCCATGCGTAGCCATCGCGGTCTTGTAATCGCCGGGGCTGGCTTTGACAAACAGTTCGTCCGCGAGCACGTAACCGAAGCTAACGGGCTGCGTGCTTTCGATAATGAAATCGAACGGGCCCGTCAAGCCAAATTGTTCAACCGCCTCCGCCTTGGTAAAAACAAAGTCTATTGCGTAGCGTGGATCGCCCTTGATCGACATGAGCAGCTGATGCACCCGGTTGTACGTCGCCGCGTCGTCCGGGTTCTTGAGCTGTATCCAGCCCGACATTCCCGCCGAATGACAATAGGCGTCGTAATCGGCCAGCCGCCCGTCCGCATCCAACGAAAGCAGCCCATGCTCCCGCAGCACCCGGTTGAAGTTGAGCACGCGCTCCACGTCCGTTTGGCCGTGGTCACCCAGCACTACAAAATTCGTGTGGTCGATGTCCCCATACCTGCGCACGCTTTCCAGCAGCGCGCCAAACTGCGCGTCATGCCACGCCAGGCACCTGCGCGCGGAGGGCGTGTCTACCCCTTGATCGTGGCGGACGCTGTCCAAGTCGCACAGCTTTACCAGCATCACGTCGGGTTGGTTATAGTCGCGGATGATATCCAGCGCCAGCATCATGGTATACAAATCCAGGCTAACTTTCGTGTTGGGCAGCAGCCAGCCATATTTCCAGTAATACCGGTCGAGCAATTCTTCTGTGGCATATCCCTCATAGAAGGGAAGCGCGTCGCCTTCATAGCCAAATGGCAAGATCATCGGCATGTTGAGATCGAATTCCGCCCCGCCGGTGAGCGGCCAATTGAGCGCGCAGGTGGTGTATCCGTGTTCTTTTGCATAATCGAGGAAGTATTTTGCCTTCACATCCCGGCGCAGCCGATACCATGGAGGGTGGGCCACGCCGGGCTCCACCATCTCGTTGTGGGGAATGCCGTGGCGACAGGGATATACGCCTGTCAGGATGGATACATGACAAGGATAGGTAAGCGCGGGGTACACCGGTTCCACTTGCTGAACGAGCGACCCGTTTTCCAACATCCACCCGAAATGCGGCAGCGTTTTCATATAGGCGATATCCGTATCGCACAGCGCGTCAATGCATAGAACCATCAGCTTCGGCTTGCTCATGTGTGCTCCTTACAAAACAAAAAAGGAACGGATGGGAGCACGTACATCGCCCTTGTGCTCCCATCCATTCGCCATGCTTTTATTTCCCCTGCAGCGCGTCGTTGCAAACCTCTTCCGCCTCGGCCATGGCCTCGGCAACGGTCATCATGCCACCGGCGGCCAGCGTAAGTACCTTGCCAAGCTCCACGCGTACGGTATAGGAGCCGGTGATGCTGGGCAGGAACCCGGCATAGGGGAGGTTGGCTTCCACCGCGGCCAGCGCGGGGTTCGCGGCGACGAACGCCTTGAACCCGTCTCTCTCCGCGGTTGCAAAGTACGGAGACAGCGCTACCATCGCTTTGCACCACTTTTCGTTATTTTCGGGCGTCACATAGAACTTCGCGAACTCGTAGGCCGCCTTTTCAACCGCATCGTCTGCCGCGAAGACGATGATGCCGCGGTTCCACGCGTTGTACCAAGGGGCGCCTTCGATGGGCATGGGGGCGACGTCAAACTCGAACCCATCGGGCGTGATGTAGGGAATGCCCGCGCAGGAACCCAGATAGGACGCGACCAGCCCGGCGTTGAAGTCGTTGGACCAGTAGTCTCCGGTTTTTGTTACGGAGAAGGCGCCGGCCGCTACGTTGTCCACATACCATTGGAGGCGCGCGATGGCTGCTTCGTTGTTGAAGAGCACCGTCTTCGTCGCCAGATCAATGTACCCGGAACCGCTTTGCATGATCAGCGCCTGCGCGATATCCGTCAAGGAATCCGCCGCGAAGCCGGGAATGCCCTTGGCTTCGTAGATGGCCTGGCTATTGGCGGCCAGTTCTGTCCACGTCGTTGGAACGGGGAGGTTCAGCTCGTCATAAATCGTCTTGTTGTAGAACAGGATCGGGCCGGTGGTCACCAGCGGGAGGGCATGTTGCTTGCCGTCCACGAAGCTGGTCGCTTCGGCGTAGATCATCGGCTGGAGCGAATCTTTGAACCCGGGAATGCCAATCTCGGGATCGTTAATGTACTTGCCGAGGTCGGCTACCAGGCCCTCCTCCACATAATCAGCGGCGGTGGAAGCGTAGTCGAAGATGATGTTGGGGCCAACGCCATTGGCAATAGCGCTTTGCACGTTGTCGAGGAATCCCTGATAGGGCTGGGATTGCACGATCACCGTCGCGGCGTCTTGGTTCGCGTTAAACGCGTCGGCAATCTCGTTGAGGGTGGCCTCTTGCGCCCCGGTGAAGGTATGCCAAATCGTCACCTCCACCTTATCGCCCTCCGCTGCGGCTATTCCCACGCAGGTAAACGCCAGGCACATGGTTAACAGGATCGCAATGATTGAACGCAGTTTCATTTGGTAATCCCTCCTACACTACATTTTTTTCTAAGACATGACGCCGTTCGCTATGCGTCGATTATAAGCGCAATTGGTTGCGCTGTAAATGACTTGCATCAATATTTTACAAGCCCTTGATCAGGTCTTTACAAACGTTTGCGAGAAATTCGTTTTGATTTCCGAAGACACGTGTTCGGTATCCGGGAAGACGGTACTCAGTTTGAAACCCAAAATTTCCAATTCGGACTGCAGCCTCGGTTTTTCACGTGCAGGGATTGTCAGCTTTGCAAGTATGTCGCTGCCTTGCGCAAGATTCTCCAAAGGCGCATCCGATCCGTGGATGGTATATGCAGCTTGCTGCACATACATCCGGAGATCATTTTCAACAGAACAACACGCTATTATGTCGTCGGACGAAACGAGATAGTCTTTGAACGCGGGCTCAATGCGTTCTAAAATCGTTTCATAGTTGATGGGAGGCAGATAGCTTCCGTAGCCTTGTTTATCATTTAACTCAATTGGAGCGAGAAGCCACAACGCGCCGTCGGCTTGATCATATTGGTCTTTTGATACGGCAAAATACAACGCTACCAACGGGGATTCCGTCCAGTCGAGTAGGCGGGTCGGCAGGCCATAATGTTGCATGAGGCAGATCCATCCCGCTCTATCTTGAGGGAGCGTTTTCATCCTTTTGGAGGCCTCGATGTAAAACTGCGTTGCCATATATTGCTCGTGCTTTGGTACATTGTAAGGCGGTCTTTTTACGCCGGGCAACAGTTCCCATGTGCTGACCCCGTGCCCCCGGAACCATACTTTGCGCTGGTGGCATTGGACAAATTGACTAACAAGTTCCAGGAGATCGTTGATCGTGCATAGTTCCATTTCAAAGCCTCCTTCACGTTGAGAAACCCGCCTGTTCGCTCATTCGAGAAAGGATGAGCGTTTTAGGCAAGGTTGCGCAGCTTACATTTGCCATTATAGCGCTCTTTTTTGTTGCGGTCTACCGGCTTTCTGCAACCGCAAAATGGCCGGGTAAGATATTACTTTTCGCCGCAAGCGTAGAATAGTTAGAAGACTGACTAGAAAGGCGTTGTTCGACGTGACTTTCGCGGATCGGACCAGAAAGCTTAGGAATGAGCTCGGATTTTTTCAAGATGAATTTGCTATAAGTATTTTTGTTTCGAGCGGCTATATTGCACGGATCGAAAGAGGTTAGATGCCGACTAATGAGCGGATCGTCAAAATGATATGTGTCGCCCTAACATCAGCGAAGAATGGCACTAAGATGGAACAGGCGATATGTTTGCCAATCCATCAGATACCACGGTAAGCTTGGCACTTACGTGTTTCAGACAGATGTCTCTGAATTTCCGGGCGTGTTTGCTCCGCCACATGGAGGGTATGCTGATTCTGCAACTCCAATGCGAATAAGCGTGCACCTAACCAAGATGCGCTTCTGAATGCCATCACAACTATTTGGTATATTGTTCAATTAGAAGAAGCTCAGAAAGAAGTGGAAATATCTGAGCTGCCATTATTTCTTCGCCTTCTCGTTTATTATGTCCAACTTTTCATGTGCACATCACGGAACATAAAGCAATCACAAATTAATCGCCAAAGGAAACGTGCTATGCTGTCTAAAACTTCAAATCCCCTCAAAAATCATTTCCCCTCTTGACAACCGCTGTCCTGCTCACCATGCGCCCGATCAATGAGGACGGTTCATGGGGCAGCAAACAGAAAAAGGAGTACATCCTCAATGAGAACGACGAAAAAATTTACGACCCGAAGAAACGCCAGTACAAATGCCGCTCTATACCATCTACAGACTGGAATGACCGGGGCAAAGCCGATGAATGGAGAAAAGCGTGGGAGGACGCGGCAAATGCTGAACTGGAGCGGCTTGGTTTTGAATCCCGTATCGACAGACGAACCTATGAGGAGCAAGGGATTGAGAAAGTCGCCACCGTCCATATGGGCGTTGCGGCGTCGCAAATGGAGCAGCGTGGCATACGAACCGATCGTGGTAACCAGAACCGCGAAATCGCCGTCACTAATCAGCGTTTGCGCCAGCTCAAAGCGCGGATTGCCAAGCTCCAAACGTGGCTGAAAGAAGAAGCCGCAAACGCAGAGCTACCCAACCTTGCTGATATCGTAGCAAACATCCTGTCACAGCGGGTACAGGCAGGTAAATCAGGTCGCTATCAATCGATATCCAATCTAAAAGTCGCATCGAAGATGCTCAACTTCTTGCAGGAGAACGAAATCAAGGATATGGCAGGGCTGGAGGAAAAAGTAAAATCCATGCACAGGAAACAGTATGATATTAGGGACAAACTGAAGCCCATTGAGCATCGGCTCAAGACTTTGAACGAGCATATCGCGCAAACGGATGTTTGCCTACAACACAAATCCGTTTGCAGGCAATATCAACAACTAAAGCCGAAGAATCAAGCGGTGTTTGCGGAAAAGCATCGTGCTGAAATCTCACTCTTTGAATCTGCGGAACGGTATCTCAAGGGCATTATGAACGGCAAGACTGTTTTGCCAATAAAAGCATGGAAAGCAGAACAAACCAAACTAGCCGAACAGCACGCTAAGCTCAACAAAGAGTATGTTTTGCTCAAAGCGGGCGTACAAGAAGTCGAACAAATGAGGCGAGGTGTACGTGACATTATCCGAAAGGATGAAAGGAAAACGCATTCCCGACACAGCTTGTAAGCTACGAACAATAGGATTTCTCGTTTCTGATGTAACAAATACGCATCTTTCTTTGGCATCGCCCTTAGTGCCCATTTTCATTCATATCCAGTGCCGTCGCAACCCCAGCACACGCCGGTTTCATCACAAGCCCGACAGGGCAATTCCCGGTCCCACATATTCCTTCCGGTTCCTTTACAGGTCACACACTGCTTGAGCCCACGGCAATAACCGCATAGCTCCAGGAGCCGCGTCGGCACTGGCGTAGGATCCGAAGTGAACGTGGGAACTGGCCTGAACGTGGGAATAGGGGTGGGCGTGGGTATGGGCGTAGGAGTCGGTTCCGGAAGGAATTCTTGATCCACGCAAAAACCGCTTATGCCAATCGTTACATCTACGAACGTATAGAACGCCCTATCCACAACCAGGGACATAGGGGAAAATCCATCCGCGCCGAGCTTGCTGCTGAGATTCGCTTGAAATCTACCCTTGATGCGGGAGAAATCGGCGCTTGCCTCATCAATGATGACCGCAATGGATTGCCCATCGTAATTGTGAGATCCATCCGCGAAGGTCGCATTTTGGTGGTTGATATACCGCATTACCGGGCTACCAAATAGATTGTCTTTTTCACTGCTTCGATAGGTCTTCCCCGCTTCCCAGTTGCCGGGGATCAACAAATCGAGCCTTTTTAACTCAAGCTCCGTTCGCGGATCTATCTGAACAAAAGTCATGTATTCCATATGGCAATAATAAAAGGGATAAGGTACGTACTTGTTCCAGTAAGACGCACGGTATTCTCCCTGTGGCGACGGTATTAACGCGCCCATGGAATGGAGCTGCATTACCACGGTTTCGCCATCTATGACCACAATCGCTTCATTCACCTTTGGCGTTCTGCCGGCCGCGACGGCGGCCGGCAGAACGGAGGCTAGGAGCGAAACAACCAGAACAACGCAGGTCAAGTTTTTTTTCATGATGGTTTTCCTTTCCGAATTTCCTGACAGAGGAAATCTTTAGATATCATTGAATTCATCCATGAGAGATGAATCCGGAGCTAGCGGCGGAAAAGGATCCAGTTCTGGGTTTGGGTCCGGCTGCGAGATACTTTTGTCCACGCAAAAACTGCTTATGCCAACTGTTATATCTACGAATGGATAGAGCACCCTACCCACTCTTAGTGGCATGGGATCGCGTCCATCCGCTCTCTGCTTGCTGTTGAGATTCGCTTCAAATCTACCCTTGATGCGCGAGAAATCAGCGCTTGCCTCGTCGATGATGACCGCGATGTACTGTCCTTCGTGATTGTGTGATCCATCCGCATAGATCGCTCTTTGATGATCAATATATCGCATCACCGGGCTGCCATATAGGTTGTTTTTCTCACTGTTTTGATAAGCCTTCCCTGTTTCCCAATTACCAGGGATCAGCAAATCCAGCCTTTTTAACTCAAGCCCTGTTCGCGGATCGAGCTGTACAAACGTAATGTACTCCATATGGCAATAATAGAATGGATAGGGAGCGTATTCATCTCCAGAAGAGGAGGGCTGCCGAAATTTCCCTTGTGGCGTCGGTACTAAGGTACCCATGGAATGGAGTTGCATCACCACGGTTTCGCCATCGATAACCACAACCGCTTGATTAACCTCCGGCTTTTGCTCGGCCGCAAGCGCGGCCGGGAGCAGCGTGCACAGGAACAGAGCAACCAGGGCAATGTGCGACACGATCTTTTTCATGATGATTCTTCCTCTCTTTCTTGGCATCCTGACGCAAAATAAAACGGGGGTTGAGGTCAGTTGCCTTGATGAAGCGAGTATACATCAGGAAGAAACTATGCTTGTCGTCACTGAGGCGACAAATGAGAGCGCAGATCGTGGCTACGGTACTTCTTCAAACCCGATTCCATTTTCACGCGCCCAGGTTTCGGCATACGTGCCTTTTACGCCGCGGACAATCGCAAGCGATTCGCATTCTTCAAACGCTTCATCATCGATTTCAGTTAAGGCAGAAAGAAAAGCGATCTCCACCAAGGAGGTGCAACCGCGAAAAGCTTCCCAGCCGATCTCAACTAAGGTAGAAGGAAAAGTGATCTTCTCCAAAGAGGTGCAGCCAAGAAAAGCTTCGTAGTCAATCACGGTTAAGCCTTCCGGTAACTCCACAGATACCAGTGATTCGCAATCTATAAACAGTGCGTAGGGAATCACCGTAGCCATGCGCGGCAGCACAATCGAACGAAGCTCGCCGGCGTGTTCCCACTCAAATGAAGCGTTATCATTCACGATATCGGTTACTGGAACGCCCTGGATATAGTCCGGCATCACCACATCCGCGAAATCACCCACATATCCTGAGATGGATACACCATCTTCTCTTACTTCATAGATAAAAGCCTCCGCGGGAGTCCAGCGCCCCATGTCCACAAAATGGATATCATTGTCCACCGCGTATGTTTCTGCGGCGGATCCCACGAAGCCGTAGAGCGTCAGATCCGGCGCGCAGCCCTCAAACGCGCCTTCTCCAATCGATGTTACAGACGCGGGCAGGATCACACGCGAAAGCTGGCGACAATTTCCAAACGCCACGTCACCGATGTGCTCCGTACCCTCCGGCACGATGATTTCCACCAGTTTCCAGCAGCCAACAAACGCGTATTCTTCAATGGAGTGCAGTTGTGAAGGCAACACAACCTTCGCCAGACGTTCACAATTTCCAAAGGCCCACTCTTCGATCACGGCCAATCCGTCCGGCAGATGGGTTTCGGTGAGTTGCGCACATCTAACGAAGGCGCCCGCACCCAAGGAATCAAGCGACGAAGGAAACCGAACGCTCCGAAGTTCACTGCAATTGTAAAACGCTTCTTCACCGATGCTGGTTACCGTGTTTGGAATCACAAGCGATCGAATCCTGCTGTCATCAAACGCGTGAGGGCCAATAGTCTCCAGCCCCTCTTCCATGAGCACTTCCTCCAGGATCTCCTGATAAAACGCGTATTCTTCAATGCGGCGCACCGTATCGGGTAGAATCAAGCGCTTTGCGTGCATACCCGAAGCAATGCCTGTTACCGGCGCGCCGGAAAGGAACGGGGGCACTACCAACTCCTCGTAAAATGTAACCGCGTGCTCGGCCGACGATATCAGCGTGGCCTCACCGTTCTCAATTCTAGCAGCAAACAGCGAGGGATCGCTAAACCGCAGGCCATGCTCGGCGGCATACCGCGCAGCATAAGATCCATCGGCTCCATACAGCGTCAACCGGCCATCGCAACGGTCGAACGCGCCGGGGGCGATATCCTGAACGCCATCCGGTAGCCAAACCGCCCGCAATGCCTCGCATTCGGCGAAGGCGAAGGCTCCGATGGATGTCACACTCTCGGGAATGTTGATATTGGTCAACGTCTCGTTTCCGTAAAAAGCCATATCGCCGATCATTGTTATCGGGATGCCTAGAAAGTGCGTCCGAAGGGAAGAGGTATCCCCATCACCTCCATACCGGTTTAGGGAAAATCCATTGGCTCCTAAGCGATAATAGGCGCCAGCACCCCCCGGAAATCCCGAAACCGCGTTGGCCAGCACTACAATGCTAAGCAGCAGCGTTGTGGCAACAGCGGAAGCGGCAATGCGCGCAAGGCGCTTGCGGCGGCGCAGTTCTTCCGGCAGTGGCACGCCGAAAAGCGGTGACATCAGTTCGGGCATGCTCTGTATGCGATGCTTCGGGTTTTCGACAAGGCCGCGCAGAATTGCACGTTCTTGCCGCCTGGTCACGTTCACGCCTTGCGACCGCAGCGGCGGAACAGCGCCGTCGCGCCCGTTCGATGCTTCTTGTGGCGTTTTTCCGGTCAACAAAGCATACAGGGTCGCACAAACGCCGTATACATCCGTCCAAGGGCCAAGCGCCCCATCCGGCAGATATTGCTCGGGCGCTGCATAGCGGCGGTTTAGGATTACCGTGGCATTTTGCCCTGGGCCGGCTTGGCCGTAATCCATAACCGCGCCAAAATCGATGAGCTTCACGCGCCCGTCCGGCTCCAGCATCAAATTTGACGGGCTCACATCCCGATGCAGCATGCCCATCTCGTGAATCCTCGCAAGCGCTTGGATCGGCGCCCGCATCATCGGCAGCAATTCCTTCGGCGGAATGCGCCCTTCAGAATCAGCCGCATACACATACAGATTTTTGCCGTGCAAATATTCCATGATGATATATGCGGTGTTGTTTTCTTCAATACAGTCGCGGATGGACACGATTTCCGCATGCGCATTGAGCAGCGCCAGAACCCGCGCTTCACGTATGAACCGGTTGAGCCCGGTAGCAAAGGCGTGCGCATTCTCCTCACTCGCCTGCGTTTCCACCTCGTCGGTGGCGGATGTATCGCGAGACGCCAGCCCACGGGGGAAATACTCCTTGATAGCGATCGGCACATCGAGCTTAAGATCCCACGCAGCGTATGTGATGCCAAAGCCTCCTGTGCCAAGCACGCTGCCGATTAAATAGCGGCCTTGGAGGATGGTCTCCTGTGCGAGGTGAGAAATTGACGCGCCGCCGTTTTCCTCCGCCTTGTAGCCGCAGGAAGGGCAGATTGTTTCATCCCAAAGGGAAAAGCAGCGCGGGCAGCGCTGAATGCCATCGATATCCATCTCTTCTTCCTCTCTCAACATCCACGAAAGACGCTGCTGCTGATGAAACAATCCTACCGCACAATGGAACTCCGTTTGTCGCCAATAAGGTTATCATACAGCAAGAAATTACCGTTTTCTACTTGTTGCATCAATTTGCTCACTCACCACAATACCTTCTGCAATCAATGTATTTTCTTTTCCATTTCCCACTGACTTCTGCAAAGGGTTTTTCCAAAACCGTTGGCGCATTGTACAAATCCTCGGCGATTTCGAGAATCACATCTAGACACTCCAAATCGGTTTTGAAAAACTCCGGCAAAGCATCATATCCTAAGTATACACCTAAGATGCTGCCGGCGATCGAACCGGTGGAGTCGCTGTCGCCGCTGTGGTTGACTGCCGCGATCATCGCCTTAGCAAAATCGTCTTGATATTTGCAACTGCAATACACGGCGATAGCTAAGGCTTCCTCCGCAACCGCGCCTTTGCCAAGCTGTTCTATAGCGATAATGTCCGCAATATTATATCTGGACAGTATTAAAGCTTTTTTAAGCAGGTTTCTGAGCGTTTCAAGCTCCTCTTGTTTGTGAGGGAATAGCTTTTCCGATATGGTTATAGATTCGGTTACCGCAAGCTCAATATCGCAATTTGAGCAGGCTAACTGGTTGATAATATATACCATAGCCGCTGACGTGATGTAGCCCAGCGGATGGCCGTGGGTAACGGCGGCTACCTTCGCTCCAAGCATGCAGGTCTCTTCCAGTTTGCTTTGGTCGGTAAAGTATAATCCAATGGGAGCAACACGCATGACTCCTCCGTTGCCCTTGCTGTTGTTGAGGGGCTTGTCAATGCGCCCCATATCCCATCCGCGCAGGGCAGAGATACAAGTGTGGCCCGGACCGCGCACGGCCACCATGCCCGGCACTTCATGCAGCCAGCTTCGCCAAGTCTTGGCCTGTGCTTTGAGCATAGCGGTATACCAGTCTTTGTAGGCTTTCCAGATGTAATACTCCGACTTCTTCATGCTGCCAGTTTGCATAAAGCGTGTAAAGCCGTACAGTAATCCATTGGCAGTAAATAGCGTCATCTGGGTATCGTCGGAAATCAATGCTTTTCCGTCTTTCAGCTCATAGCGAGCAATGCCTTGTCCACCGTACTTTTCTTGCATTTGATCGAGTTCCATAAACTCGACAGGGTAACCCAATGCATCCCCGATTGCGCCGCCGGCCAAGCAACCTTTGAATTTATTCAAGTCGCGGTCATGTGGTACAACGAGTGCGGATTCGATTGCCTTTATAGTTGTTGTGTGCTTCTTTGGGAATATGTAACTCATTGTTAACGGATCGATAACAATAGAATGGACGTCAGCATATTGGCAAATCCAGTCGCAAACAGCAATAAAATCGATATGAAGCCAAGAAAAACGGCTTTTGTATTCATCCGGGATTTGCTCTTTTTGTGAAAACACCGGCAGTATTTTCGTATTTGTATTTACGTCCATCAGAATATCCGGCTTTATCCCGATTTCTTCAGAAATTACCACCGCATCGCCGACCTTAGAGCTGAGAAGCCTACTTGTGTCAGCAGCGCTGACCCTCATGTTCATCGGAACCCATACCTTTGAATCACGCAAACAACGGAGGAGCCCACAGGTATGCTCTTTGGTGTTTTCGGCTTTACACATTTTAAGAAGCTCAGAAAGAACCCAGCCGTTTTCCAATGACTCTTTTCTAACCATGCGATCACTTCCTTGCTGATTGGTACCTCATGTACGGCTCTACTCGCCCGACAGCAACGCATTATGCCCCTGCCGAACCAAGAGGTCGTCGGTGTCGCCGAGGCTGTGCCCGTGCATAACAGCAAACAAAATCAGAAAATCGCGGTTATTGCGGGGGGTTAGCTGCGCCATCCGCCCGACCTTGAGTAGATTCTGCGCTTCCTGATAGTTCAGCCCCAGCGCGAGGGACAGGGCGAGCAATACATCGCGGCTCGGGCGGCGTTGCCCGTTCAGGATCCGATAGCCAGTAGACCGGTTCATGCCGATCAGCTCAAATAGCGTGTCCGTCGAAATGTCGGCTTTGCCCATGTGGCGATTTAGCAGCTCCGGAAGCGTCGGCAACAGAAAAGCTTTGTCCGGCACAACCGGCTGATCGCTTTTGCGGATGAAATCCAACAACGCTTCGGTATCGGCCTGAGAGGGTGGTTGAACGACAGAAGACATGGCGATTTCTCCTTGCTTTTGCATTGTGAGAGCATTACCGCATAGGTATCAAACGGCAAATAATCTCCATTTTCTGTTCATTATATCAAATAACCCACTAAAGTGGAGCGCTATTTTCTCTGGTTTTTAGTTGTCCGGTTGTCATTACTATGCTTTACGGCATGCAGATATTTGCGGCTCTTGGGCCCAAAAGGATCTTGCCGCGAACGCAGATCGTCACACCGTCTTCTGATATGGCTCTGAGATTCGGGATATAATGCCGCAAATCAGCATTGACGCTTTCGACGGTGTAAGTATCGTTTTTATTGCTGACATTGCGCACGTGGCGACCGGGGTAGGCCACGTCAATATAGCCCCAATACCCGTCAGTGCAGTAATTCCCGGCCTCTGGTGCGGCGTCGACCAAAGCCTGGATTCGCTCAGGAGACTTGTCAAACGCCGCATCTATCCCGATAATTTGCCGTGGCAGGCGACCGACCATGGCAATAACGTAAGCATTCTCGCGGGTTTCGCTGGTTCCCTTTCGCTCGACAAAGTGATACAGCTCATCAATTTCAAACGTATGTTCTTTTTCGGGAATTTCATCTCTTTTTTTAATCCAGTTGTACACATTGGCTTTGCTGAAGCCGAAAACCTTCCCTACTCCTCGCCCGCTTGCCCCCGCGTAGTAGGTTTTGATCGCCTGCTGCCGCACTTCTTCCGGGATTTCACGCTGTTTCGGATCCAGGGTGTAGTATTTTTCGCACTCTTTGCAAAAACACCGCTGCGTGCCCGAACGATTTCTCCCAACCATCACTTGATTCTCTGTCTTACCGCATTGTGGACAACTACGTCCTGCGATTTCTTTCGCTTTTCTCATACCTCATTTATATCATAATGTGCGCCATTTGTCCACTTCCTATATGCGTATCAAGCTTCATCTACCATTAACCATATAGTTTTCTCTCCGTCAAAGGCTTTACAGCGATAATCAATGCAATTACCAATACATGGCGCACCAGAGAATGTAATGCATTCGCCACATTTTATATCTGTTCCATCTATATCTACTCCATCTTCATAGAAAACAATAATGTACTCATCTTCGTTAGGTATTTGGCATAAAATAACTTCATTAATTGTATCAACATCTAGAACTTCAAGGCATCCTTCCACAAAACACCTTGGTCCAAATTTAAGATACTTAACTACATTTTTATCGCTTGTCGTTTCGATTACAGGATCATGAACATATAAATAACCCTTCATCAACTCTCCTTTTTGTGGTATGCCATTTGCTCCATCAGAAGAAGTGAAATAATGAATATCTTCATATTCCTTACCAGCTTCAATGCTTCTAAACCCGCAATAACCATCGTAAGTACCGAAAAACCAATTAGCCTCGTAGAGCTTGTAAATTTTTTCTTTCATTTCCGGCTCTACTCTGCTAAAAACATACCCGTCAATTTCCATATTCATAATCCCCCAATATGTATCGTATGTAGGGCGGATCTCTCTGGTTATCCATGGAACAATGCATTGAATCCCCGCCGAGACAGCCGGAGGCAGGGATTAAATGCCCGAAGCAGCGCAAGTTCGTCATTGATACATCAAACGTCTCGGGTTCAGGTTGTGCGGCGGGCGTCAGATGTCATCGAAGTTGTTGATGGGATTATTCGCAGGCTGGTGCCAATAATTGATTCCATGTATAAACCCACCGTCATCAACCATTATGACGTGATGTTGGATGATGAAGTCTCTCTCCGCGTTACTGCTCCACGTCGTGTAGGAAATCGAGGAACCAGTACGGTATTCTGTTTCGGCCGGGCCATCAGGCTGACTGTATTTAGAGATAAGCGCATTTTCTATTTCCGTATAAACGTTCATGAAATTTCCTGGGTTTCTCATATCAAGATAAATGTAAACCGATATTTGTTCCAGGCCACCATCGCCAAAGATGTACGTGATTCTACAGGGGTGGTTTTGGACGGTTTCATTGTCGTAGGCCAAATTGTACTTTCTGGGGGTGTTGAACGTGTCCCAGCCTTCAGTGGTTGGCGCATTTCTTTCCTGGCCCTTCACTTGGTCGGCGGACATACCGAATTGGATGCCGTTCCGGTAAACGAATCCGGAAGCGTTCTCGAGAGCAGGAGGGGAGGTAGGCTGCTGAGGCAAATCGATCGGCACGACGGGCAGGGGGGCGGGTTCCGGATCGATCTCAGGGGCTGGGATTTGCACGGCGGCTTGCTGGGATCCCACAACCTGATGCGGAATATCGTTCTCCTTAGCGTATTGGGCGCCATAGCTTCCTTCGATAACCGTGAGGGTGAGATTGGGGAAACCAGTGAACGTTTTGCTGCCGATGGTGGTGAGTTCTTCCGGGAGCGTCACGCTGGTCAGTCCATCGCAACCGCGGAACACACCGTTTTTGATGGTTTTTAGTCCTTTCGGCAGCGACACGCTGGTTAAGCCGCTGCACCCGGAGAACGCACTGGTTTCAATGGATAAGAGTCCCTCAGGCAGCGTCACGCTGGTCAGGTTTCTGCATCCAGCAAACGCCAGGTTGCCGATATGCAGAGTTCCTTGCGGAACTACGTATGCTTCGCCGGGCCATGCCCCAGGGAAAGCGACAAGCGTTCCTTCCCGCTTGTCAAAAAGTACGCCGTCAATGGAGGTATAAACCGGGTTTTCTGGCGCTACGTCGATGCGTTCCAATGCGTCGCAGCGATCAAACGGATTTTTGCCCAAGGTCATAACAGTTTTTGGCAAGGTAACGGTGATCAGTCCCTTACAATAACCAAATGCGCCGTCACCGATGTGTACAAGCCCTTCCGGAAAGGTCACGCTGGTCAGGCTTTTACACCTAGAAAACGCATCGTTGCCGATGGAGGTGAGGCTATTCGGGAACTGTATGCTGCGCAGGTCCTCAAAATCCTCAAACACATACTCGTCGATAGCGATCACTGGATATCCACCCAATGTAGCGGGGATGTTTACTGTCGTAGACTCTCCCTCGTACTCGGTAATCACGGCGCCGCCGCCCTCAACGCGATACATATAGTCGCCGCTTTCCATTTCGTCGGCCGACGCCCCCAGCGCACACCCCATGCACAGTGCCAAGAAAACAATCAGGATTCCCAACTTCTTCATTTTCGCCACTCCTTTTTATATTGCTTTCCCTTGGATGTTTGTATTATCCCATAGGAGGGGGCTGTGTTTATCGCCTTTGTGGCGACAAATGATCACTTCACATTTTTGGTAGCCGGATGCGTCGGAACTGAGTATACCACACCTTTTCACATGAATCAATTGTCCGGTTACTTTTACCGTATCTCCTCAAACACCATTCCTTTTTCCAGCGCCCAGGTCTCGGCATACGAGCTTTTCACGCCGCGAACAGTCAGCGTTTTCTCGCTGCATTCAAACGCATCGGGTGCGATATACTGCACGCTTTCCGGAATCACGACCTCTTCCAGGTTCTCCAGCACACCCAGCCCACTGTCAATCCGCCATGTTCCTTCCTGGAATACCACGCT
>Ga0123353_10002693_pt1 | contig 22144 bp, 27 predicted proteins | sample TergutLab28metaG_3_FD_92763 | JGI IMG/M metagenome (GOLD analysis project Ga0123353, IMG submission 92763) | Labiotermes labralis P3 segment gut microbial communities from Petit-Saut dam, French Guiana - Lab288 P3 | ecosystem: Host-associated > Arthropoda: Insects > Digestive system > Gut ... | reverse complement strand
CATCAGCGAAAACAGCAAGATCAAGGGCGACGCGGCCATCGCGCTGATCTCCACGGCCTCCCTGGCGATCGGCTCGCTGGTGATATCCCTCACCACCCGCTCCAACGCCGACGTGTGCAACTTTATGTTCGGCAGCATCATCGTGATGACCGACAGCGACCTGTACCTGAGCATCGCCTTATGCGCGGTGGTGCTGGTGCTGTTTGTGCTGTTCTATAACAAAATTTTCGCCGTGACCTTTGACGAGACCTTTGCCCAGGCCACCGGCACAAAAACCAAGCTGTACAACATGCTCATCGCTTTCCTTACCGCCATCACGATTGTGCTGGGCATGCGGATGATGGGTGCGCTGCTCATTTCCAGCCTGATCATCTTTCCCGCGCTCACCTCCATGCGGGTATGCAAGCGCTTCAAAACCGTTACGATTTGCGCGGCCATCGTGTCGGTGCTGTGTTTTACGCTGGGTATCGTGCTTTCCATTTGGTTTAATGTGTTGCCCGGCGCCAGCGTGGTGGTGGTGAACATCATCGCGTTCCTGCTGTTCTGGGCGGTGCATCTGTTGCAAAGAAAGGGGCTTTTTGCATGAAGCGTTTGGGGTTGGTGTTGGTAATGCTTTCCGTTGTATTGCTCGCTTCCGGTTGTGCAAACAACAACGCGCCGGAGGCGGCCGGCCCGCCTGCGCCTAACCAGGTTTCCGGCGGCCTGTCGTTGGAGGGCCTGGAGATGATCAACATCCGTGAAAGGATGTTTGCCACCCAAGTAAGCGACATCTACACCAATCCCGGCAACTATGTGGGCAAGGCCGTGCGGTACGAGGGTTTTTACATCGAAGAGGAATATGGCGCCGGAGAGGTTTTCCGCGCCGTGATCCGCATGAGCTCCGACGGTTGCTGTGAACCCACACGCGCCGGCTTTGAGATCGTTTGGGATCAGCCCTACCCCAAGTTCAACGATTGGGTGGAGGTTACCGGCGTGCTGGACGAATATGAGGAAGACGGTGAGTTGATCGTATTCGTGCGGGTGGTATCCTTGCGGGTGCTGGCTGTGCGGGGAGCGGAGTTTGTGACGCAATAAAGGAGGACAAACACATGCGGTTTACCAGCGGGTACTGGAACATGCGGCCCGAGATCACCCCCACCTTTGCGGTGGAGTACGTGCGCCACACCGCCCAGGAGAACAGCCTGCGCGTGCTGGCCGCTTCCCGCCATATCGGCCATCGGGGCGACACCCTCAACAGCGGCACCATCACCGTGGACATCGATTCGCCCATGGCGGATGTGATCCGGGTGCGGCTGTCCCATCACCTGGGGGAAAAGAGGCGCGGTCCCAACTTTGAGCTGTTTGAGCAGCCCTGCCCGGTGGAGATCGCCGAGGAGGCCGACACCGTGTCCCTCACCAGCGGCGCGCTGCGGGCGCAGGTGGACAAGCGTCCCGGCAGTTGGTCGGTGAATTTCCTGGCTGGAGAAAAGCTGGTAACCCGCAGCGGATACCGGGGCATGGCCCACATGCTCAACCGGGATACGGGCAAACGCTACATGGTGGATTCGCTGGAGATGGATGTAGGGGAGTACGTGTACGGGCTGGGCGAGCGGTTTACCCCCTACCTAAAGAACGGCCAAACCGTGGACATGTGGAATGAAGACGGCGGCACATCCTCGGAGATCGCATACAAAAACATCCCCTTCTATATGACCAACCGGGGTTACGGCGTGTTTGTCAGCCACCCCAGCGATGTTTCCTTTGAGGTGATGAGCGAGAAGGTGGAGCGCACCCAGTTCTCCGTGGAGGGCGAAGCCCTGGAGTACTTTGTGATCTACGGCCCCACGCCCTTGCAGGTGCTGGACAAGTACACCGCCCTCACCGGGCGACCTGCGCTGCCCCCGGCCTGGAGCTTTGGCTTGTGGCTCACCACCTCCTTCACCACCAGCTACGACGAGGAAACCGTTACCTCCTTTATCCAAGGTATGGCCGACCGGGACATCCCCCTGCACGTGTTCCATTTCGACTGCTTCTGGATGGAGTCGTACCAGTGGTGCGACTTTACCTGGGATGCCCACACCTCCCCGGATCCCACCCAGATGCTGGCCCGGTATAAGGCGCTGGGGCTCAAAATCTGCGTGTGGATCAACCCGTACATCGCCCAACACGGCGCCCTGTTTGCCGAGGGTATGGCAAAGGGATTCTTGGTGAAAAAAACCGACGGCAGCGTATGGCAGACCGACATGTGGCAGGCCGGTATGGGCCTGGTGGATTTCACGAATCTAGACGCATGGGCCTGGTATCAGGAAAAGCTCAAGGCGCTGCTGGATCAGGGTGTGGACTGCTTTAAAACCGACTTTGGCGAGCGCATTCCGGTGCGCAATATCGCCTACCACGACGGCAGCAACCCCGTGGCGATGCACAACTACTATACCCACCTGTACAACAAGTGCGTGTTTGAGTTGTTGGAGCGAGAGCGCGGGGTAGGGGAGGCGGCCCTCTTTGCCCGCAGCGCCACCGCGGGCGGCCAGCAGTTCCCGGTGCACTGGGGAGGGGATTGCAGCGCTAACTATCCTTCCATGGCCGAGACCCTGCGCGGTGGGCTCTCCCTGGCTCAGAGCGGTTTTGGTTTCTGGAGCCACGACATCTCCGGCTTTGAGCACACCGCGCCGCCGGATGTATATAAGCGCTGGTGCGCCTTTGGCCTGCTCAGCTCCCACAGCCGCCTGCACGGCTCCACTTCCTATCGTGTGCCCTGGTTATTTGGCGAGGAAGCCTGCGACGTGCTGCGGCACTTTTTGCGCCTGAAGTGCGCTCTGATGCCGTACCTATACCAAATGGCCAGGGAGGCGCATCTGCATGGCGCGCCCACAATGCGCCCCATGGCCATGCAGTTCCCTGACGATCCGGGTTGCGACACGCTGGATCAGCAATACATGCTGGGCGATTCCTTGCTCATTGCGCCGGTGATGCACGAAAATAACGAGGTAACATATTATCTGCCTGATGGAAGTTGGACCCACCTCACCGACGGACGGCGGGCAACCGGTGGCCGTTGGATGCGGGAAAAATACGATTTTTTCAGCATGCCCCTGTGGGTCCCCGACGGCGCGGTGATCGCCATGGGTGCGGATCAAACGCGCCCGGACTACGACTACGCTCAGGGCGTTACGCTGCACATCTTCCCCATGGCGGATGGTACGGAAAAGCGCGTGGAGATTCCGGCGCTGGACGGCTCGGTGAGTAAAACGTTCATGATCCGCTATGCCGGAACTACGCTGACCGTAATGCCTGATGACGACAGGCCTTACCGTGTATTGCTGCGGGGGATGCGGCCTGCGGAAGCCGTCAGTATGGACTGGTGCGAATCGGCGCTTGGCATGGAGAGCCGGGAGATGACCGGGATTTTCGAGGTGAAAATGTAGGGGCGATCATTGATCGCCCGCGCCTCTTTGTCGTGCTGATAGAAACGGACGCGCAATGCGCGCCCCTACTTATTCGATTTCCAACACATCCCCAACCCGCGCCTTCCGCGCCCGCTTGTAGGCGTCGCCGTCCCGCTTAGAAAATGTCACCTGGCGTATGCCTGTATCGGTACATAACGACAGCTCCACAAACCCGCTGCGTATTTGCGGATGCCGCAACACCCGCGCCCTTTGGTTTTTAAGAGGCATATGGGGCGGCTTTTCGCGTACAAAGGCTAAATAGGCGTATTTCTCATCTTCATAGGGCGCGTCGCCCCGTTTAAGCAAGCGATGCATCCTGCTTCGGGCCACCCGGCAGGAAAAATGGCACCAGTCCGGCGGTCGGTTTAGGCATGACGGACGGTCGGTTTGCGGGCAGGGAGCGATGATATACGCGCCTGCGTCGGTTAAAACATCACGTAGCGCGCGCAAATTCTCAAAACCGACGGTTGTTCCCGGCTCCACAAGCAGCAACAGACCTGCCGTCGCCTCCCAAAGGGAGAGAGCGACTGCAGCCCTGCATTCTTGTGCGATCTCATTGAGCACGTAGGCGGCGATGACAACATCCCCGCGCTGGGATTCGAGTCCCTGGCACAGATCGTATGGCCGCCATCGAGCCGAACGAAGGGCAGGGGAGGCCGCCTTCATCAACCGTTCGCCCAAGGCACGCATCGCCGGTTCCCGCTCCAGGCAGGTGACCCCGTGCAGATCCAGCAGCCCATCGGCAGCCCAACAGGCCGCGCCCGTGCCCGCACCCGCATCTAAAAGCTTCACAGGCCGGCTTATTTCCATTGCTGCGAGGGATTCTCGCAGTGCCGCATGGACGGCGGCATAGGTGGCGGGCATGCGCGCTACCGCATAGGCCAGCGCCTGTTCGGCGTCTGTCGCTAAGGGCGTACCACCGCCGCGCTGGGCGCGGTACCGCTCACTTAGGGCTTGGGCAACAACTGCAAGGCGTTGGGCTGCTATGCCGTCCAGTTCCGATTCCAGCGCCAGCCGGAGGGATTCGGGTAGTTCCATATGCTTACTCCTGGCCCTTGGGAGATTTGTCAGCCCGCAACACGGTGCGTCGGGCCGCCTCCCGCCTGCGATCCTCGGGAATGGCCGCGTAATGCCTGCGCGTTGTATTGACGTCGGCATGGCCCAGCACGTCGGCCACCAGGTAGATATCGCCGGTTTCCCGGTACAGATTGGTGCCAAAGGTGCTCCGCAACTTATGGGGGCTTATTTTACGCTTGAGGGGCGCGGCGATTTGCGCGTACTTGCGCACCAGGTTTTCCACCGCGCGCTGGGTGATCCGCCTGCGCTGCAATGAAAGGAAAAAAGCGCGCTCGTGACCGGGCAGGGGATCAACCTTCAGCCGCTCCTCTAAATAGTCCTTGAGCGCGTCCGATACCTCATCGGGCATATAGAGGATGGTTTCGTCGCCGCCCTTGCGGGTGATCAAAAACGCGTTTTGCGCAAAGTCAAAATCGTCGATGTCCAAACCTACGCATTCGCTCACGCGGATGCCGGTGCCCAAGAACAGGGTGAGCATCGCCAAATCACGAGTGCGGGTCAACTCGTGATACTTTTGCTGCCGCTCTGACAGGGCCTCGCCGCTCTCCACGGCGTCGAGCAGGCGCGCCACTTCGTCGATCTCCAGGCGGATGATCGCTTTGTTGCGGCGCTTAGGTAGCGGCACCAACTCGGCCACATTGCCGGGCACGCGCCCGCCCGCGTACATGTATTTATAGAAGGAACGCAGACTGGACAGTTTGCGCATTTTGCCCAGCTCCTTGTTTTCGATTTCCCAGGAAATCACCTCGCCGTTGGGCTGCTCTTGGTTTTTGTAATACAGGGACAAAAAGCTGGTATAGCGCTCAACGTCCAGTTTGGTGACACGGGCGATGTCTTCATCGTCCAGCTCATGAGGTTCCTTCCCGGCAAAGGCACGCACTTCGTCGCACAGATAGCGAAAAAAGATGCGCAGATCATAGGCGTAAGCCAAGCGCGTGAGCACGCTGGTTTGGGGTTCGATGGCCACAAAGAAGTCCGTACAAGCCAGGGGAAGCTCCTGCTGGATTTGGCGGAGGAGCTCGGTGCGGTGGCGCGCTTTTTGCGCGTGGAAAGCGTTATCTTTTTGCATGGGGTCACCTCGATGAAAATATTTCGACATTTGAGTGAATACTCCTGCGCAGGGGAGGCTGCATTTTGAGTTCGCTCCAGCTAAACCTTGATGAGTGCGTGTCGAGGGCGACACTTCCGGGGTTTAGCGTGCCTAATCCTTGCCTTGACATACAGGAGCCTGTTTTAGTATACTGCAGTTGGATAATGCAAAACCTATTTTGTCATTTTTAGGAGGGATTACAATGAGTTTATCTCTAAAAAAGGAAAAAATGATTGCGTATTTGGAAGGTGCAAAGGCGCAAGATGAGGAATTTAAGTGCATGTTATGGGGAACGGTTTATGCTCAAACATCCAACTTTGAAAACCGGAGCGCTATGTCCATAGCTATGGCTTTTACGCCCGCACCGGGGGTTTCAGGTTCACTGAATAATGCGTTTTGCTATATCGGCATGACGGAAAAAGCCTGTATGTGATAGCGCTGGATGCCTATGATACGTCAAGAATAACCGGAACTTTTGCGCTTCCTTTTGCAAACATCACTTCGCTTACTGTGCGCAAAGCACTGCTTGGCGGTTCACGCAAAGTAGAGATAGAGTGCGGAGAATTTATTAGCCTTACGGTAAAGGGCATTTCGCTGGGCACTGATATAAAGGATCAGAAAGAACGAATGGCGGAGTTTTTGACGGCAATTGAAGCGCTGAAAAAGCAGGATTGATTTCCATATTCACCTTGGCTTATTATTCGTAAAAGATGTCTTTCGCGAATAGTTTAAAAATGAATAGGAAGACCTTACTCCACCGCCACCACGTCTCCTTGGGCAGGATGCCGCTTGATTTGCCCGGTGGCTAGCTTATCGCAACGGTTGTTCCATTCATTGTCGGCATGGCCTCGCACCTTCACGAAGCGCATGTCATGTGGTTTCATCAGGGACAGCAGCAATCGCCAAAGATCTTGGTTTTCTACGGGCTCCTTTTTGGCGGTCTTCCAGCCGTTGCGCTGCCAGTTGTCCAGCCAACCCTGGAGCGATGCGTTCACCAAGTAGGCGCTGTCCGAATAGACTGTAACCCTGCAGGCCTGCTTGAGCTGGTCAAGGGCCTGGATCAGCGCAAAAACTTCCATACGGTTGTTGGTGGTTTCCGGCATAAAACCCGATATCTCTTTGAGGTGCTCGCCGTACATCAGCACCGCCGCCCATCCCCCAGGCCCGGGATTGCCGGAGCAGGCGCCGTCGGTATAAATTGTTACTTCTTTCAAGATGTTTTTAACCTCATTTTTTCTCTAGGGACGATACTTGCTGGGTTTTTTGGAACGCGGCGCTTACAGCGTCCAGCATGGCCTTTCGCACGCCCGCTTTCTCTAATTCGAACATGCCCATGACGGTGGTGCCTCCAGGTGAGCAAACCGCGTCCTTGAGTTCGGCGGGATGCAAGCTGCCTTCCAGCACCATCTTCCCCGCTCCCACCATGGTCTGCGCCGCCGCCCGGTAAGCCACATCCCTGGGCAGGCCGTGGATCACGCCGGCATCGGCCATGGCTTCGATCACATGATACATAAACGCCGGGCCGCAACCGCTGATGCAGGTGGCCGCGTTAAACAGGTTATCCTCCACCAGTTGCACATCCCCCACGCAGGCAAACAAATCCTGGGCATAGGAAAATTCTTTATCAGATAAAGTATGATCCGTGCCTAAAAACGTCATACCCTCGCCCAGCATGGCCGGTGTGTTGGGCATCACGCGCAGAAGATGCGCATCGGTCGATAATTCGGTTTGCAACATGTCCAGCGTCCAGCCGGTCACGATGGAAAGCAGCGGCTTTTCTCCCAGCGCCTGCCGAATCTCCCGCAACACCCCCGCGCAGTAGATGGGCTTCACTGCCAAGATAATCACGTCGGCCTCCCCCACCAAGGCGGGATTATTGGGGCTGGCCCGCAGGCCCAGTTCCGTTGCCAGGCGCTGGGTTAGGTCGGGCAGAGCGTCGCTGATATGCAAAAAGGCTGGCTCCACAAAACGCTGCGCCAGCAAGCGGCGAAAGATGGCTTGGGCCATATTGCCCGCGCCGATAAAACCGATTCGGGTTGTCAAGGTTTCCACTCTCCTTCTGTATCCTACCGCGCAAGCGCCCGATGCGCTTCTTCTACCACGTGGCCAATCATCTCTTCAGCATATTGTTGTGAGCCGGGCATCAGGTCGATCAAGAATTCGATGTTCCCCTCGGGCCCCTTCACCGGCGAAAAATCAAGTGCCCGGCAATACCAGCCCAAATTATCCACCCCTTTGATAATCTGTGTGATCACATCCCGGTGGGTGGCCGGATCGCGCACCACACCCTTTTTGCCCACCCGCTCCCGCCCGGCCTCAAACTGGGGTTTGACGAGGGAGACGCATCGGCCCTCCTGGCCCAAGATGGCAAACAGCGCGGGGAGTATCTTCAGGATCGAGATAAAGGATACGTCCATCACCGCCAGCGTTGGTGTCTCCTCAAACTGCTCCGGCACAAGATAGCGGGCATTGGTGCGTTCCATGACCGTAACCCGTGGATCGGTGCGCAACTTCCATTCCAACTGGCCGTACCCTACGTCCACCGCGTACACCCTGCGGGCGCCGGCCCGCAGCAGCACATCGGTAAAACCTCCGGAAGACGCACCCACATCCACCGCCGCCACGCCTTGTACCTCCACCGCAAAACCATCCAGCGCCTTTGCTAATTTCAGCGCGCCGCGGCTCACGTAGGGATGTTTGGCAAACCGTACCGTCACCTGATCTTCCAGAGTGATCTGTTGGGAGGCCTTCGCCGCCTTCTGCTCCCCCACATACACCGCGCCGGACAGGATCAAGGCCTGGGCTTTCTCGCGGCTCTCCGCCAGGCCACGGGCTACAAGTTCGGTGTCCAGGCGTTGTTTAGCCATGTTTTTGCAACGCCTCTTCCACCCGCTGCGCCACATCCTTGGCAGTGAGCCCGCACAACGCCAATAGATGATGCATCGCGCCGTGGGGTATGTATGCATCTTGGATGCCCAGCATGGCGACGGGCGCGGGTTGCCCGTGGGTCACGCAATGCCCGGCCACTGCTTCCCCAAAGCCGCCCTGCAAAGAATGCTCCTCCAGGGTGACGATGGGCAGCGCCAGGGCCGCCAGATCCGCCAGCAGTTTTTCGTCTAGGGGTTTGATGGTGGAGGCGTTGACCACCTGGGCGTCAATGCCTTTGGTGGCCAGCAGCTCCGCGCAATCCAACGCCACGCGCACCATGTGCCCAAAGGTGAGCATCGCCACCTTCGGATCAGGAGGGCTAGCCATCACCTCCCACACGCCGGGCTCAAATGTGCCGTATGGATGAACGGCCGACATGTCCGCGCCGTGTCGGGCATAACGGATCGCGCAGGGCCCCTCCAGGCGCAACGAATGCTCCATCATGGCGGCCAGCTCCTGTATGTCCCGGGGCGCAAAGATGGAGAGGCCGGGAATATGCCGCAAAAAGGCGATGTCGAACACGCCGTGGTGGGTAGGGCCGTCGTCCCCCACCAGACCGGCACGGTCCACCAGCAGGCACACCGGCAGGCCTTGCAAACACATGTCGTGGAGCACCTGATCGTATCCCCGCTGCAAAAACGTGGAGTACACGGCAAAGTAGGGACGCATGCCTCCTGCCGCCATACCCGCCGCCAGCGTCACGGCATGCTGCTCGGCGATGCCCACATCAAAGCAGCGCTTGGGGAATGCCAGCTCAAAGGGCATGAGCCCGGTGCCCAGGCGCATAGCGGCGGTGATAGCCACCACCCGCTCATCCTGATGAGCCAAACACACCAGGGCTTCCGCCGCCACTGCGCCGAAGGAAGGCACATCGCTGGTATGGCGAGCCTTGCCGTTTTCCACCAGGAAGGGCGCCACGCCATGAAAGTTTTCCGGCTTACCTTCGGCCCGGGCATACCCACGCCCCTTTTGAGTCACGGCGTGGATGAGCACCGGTACATCGTCGATGCCCTTGGCTTCTTCCAGGACCCGAATCAGTGTGGGCAAATCGTGGCCGTCCACCGGGCCCAAATAATAAAAGCCCAGCGACTCAAAAAATTCGCCGCCCACAAAAAAGTGCTTCAAATCGTTCTTAAAGGATTCCACAAAAGCCGCTAGCCGCTTGCCTATCACCGGCACGCGCACCAAGCCGCCGTGCACCACGCGCTTGGTGCCGCGCCACTTTTCGCTGGAGCGCAACCGGGTTAGGTGCTTGGACAGGGCGCCTACATTCCGGGCGATAGACATCTCGTTGTCGTTCAGGATCACGATAAACGGCGTGTCGATGGTCTTACCTTCGGTTTTGCTGCCCGCATCGTTCAGGGCTTCGTAGCTCATGCCGCCGCCCAGCGCCCCGTCTCCCACCAGGGCCACCACATGGTGGGATTGGCCTAAAAAGTTTCGTGCCCGCGCCAGCCCCAGCGCGGCGGAGATGGCCGTGGAAGCGTGACCCGCGCCAAAGGCGTCGTGGGGGCTCTCCTTTCGGGTGGGGAAACCGCTGAGTCCCTCATAACAACGCAGCGTATCAAAGGCCTGGCGGCGGCCGGTGAGTATTTTGTGGGTATAAGCCTGATGGCCCACATCAAACACCAGCTTGTCCGTCGGCGTATCGAACACCCGGTGCATGGCCAGTATCAGCTCCACCGTACCCAGATTGGGGGCAAGATGCCCGCCGTTTTCCGACACGGTGTCGATCAGCAGCCGGCGGATCTCCCCCGCCAACTCCGTCATTTGATCAATGGAAAGGGCGCGGATATCCTTTGGTTGATGGATGGTATCCAAAATACTCATATGTTCACCCCAAAACTACGCCTACGATCATGCCCAATAGGGCCCCGGCGATTACTTGGACAGGCGTATGGCCTATCAATTCCTTTAGTTTCTCCTCGTCGATGCCTTTTCCCTGGTGGATCATGTCGTCGATAATACGATTAAGCGCTGCGGCCTGCTTGCCCGCCGCCCTGCGCACCCCGGCGGCGTCGATCATCACCACCATGGTGACGCAGGCGGACAAGGCAAACAGCGCGCCGCCGAACCCTTCGCGAAAGCCGATGGCCATGGTGACCGCGCACAGGAAGGAAGAGTGGGAGCTTGGCATGCCGCCCAACCCAAACATGCGGGAAAGATCCAGCTTATGATTGAGCAAGGAGTTGAGCAGCACCTTGATGCCCTGGGCGGAAAGCCACGCCCAGAAGCCCACCCACAGGACGCGATTTTGCAGCAAATCGGTGATCTGATTCATTCGTTGCTCCTGTTCTTGTGTCTGTACCAGGTATCCATGTAGGGGCGATTATCAATCGCCCGCTGTATCGCATAATCCCATGTTAGTTTTGAGCGGCGGGCGATTGATAATCGCCCCTACAGAAACGGCGCGCCGAGGGCGCTTGATGGGCCTTATGCTTTTCGTTCCGTGAGCCGATCCGCCAGCCCCCGCAATTCGATTGCCTTGTCGCCAAAGCAATCCAGCGCTTCAAGCGCCTCGGCCCGCAGATCAACCACCTTTTGCCGAGCAACATCCGCACCCAGCAAAGATGGCCAGGTCAACTTGCCAAGCTTGGCATCGACGCCGGTCGCCTTGCCCATCGCCCCAGCCTCTCCCTCCAAATCCAGCAGATCATCCACGATTTGAAAGGCAAGGCCCAAGCAACGCCCGTACGCCTCCAAAGCCTCAAGCTGCCTGCTCTCCCCGCCGGAGATCAACCCGCCCGCTACCACGGCCGCAATAAACAACCCGGCGGTCTTGTGCAGGTGGATGTAGGACAACAACGGCTCGTCGCCGCCTTTGCCTTCGCTGCATATATCCAAACACTGGCCGCCGATCATGCCGGTAACCCCGGCCCACCGCGCGATCTCCCGGATGGCCATCGTATGCCTGTGCAGCCGCTCGGGATACCGCAACGCGTTGCACAGCATTCCCTCGAACGCGCTGTTCAGCAAGCCGTCCCCCGCCAAGATAGCCATGCCCACCCCATACACCTTGTGGTTGGTGGGCCGTCCCCGCCGCAGGTCGTCGTCGTCCATGCCGGGCAGGTCGTCGTGGATCAGGGAGTAGGTATGGATCATCTCCAGCCCGCAGGCCGAAGCAAGGGCCTCCCGCAGATCGCCGCCCAACATCTCCACCGTACGCAGCAGCAGTACGGGCCGAAGCCGTTTGCCCCCGGCTAGCAGCGAGTACCGCATTGCCTCTGTCAATAGGGAGGGCGCTTGGCCTTGGGCATACTGAACTATCGACTCGGGCGCCAAACCGCCTAGCCCTTCCTCGATCATCGCCAGCAGCGCTTCATGGGTCAAAAATGTGCGGCTCATTCTTCCTCCAATGCAAAGGCGATGGGCTCGGGTTCGCCCTCGAAGGGAACCCGCTTTGCCTCGCCATTTTGAAGCGATAGCATCTCGATGCGTTTTTCACCGTGCTTGAGCAGGGCTTCCAACCTGGCGTGAAGGGCTACGCCGCCTTCGTAAGCGGCCAGCGTTTCTTCCAAAGAGAGTTCTCCCTCTTCCATGCGCTCCACCAGCGCTTCCAACTGGGCGATGCCCTCTTCGTAGCTGAGCTCTTTCGGTTTTTTGGGCGGCAAGGGATTCACGCTCCTTCATTGTCGTCGTATCGAACGGCCTGGGCCGTGGCGTCTATGGATCCATCACGCATCCGCACGGTAAAAAGCTGTCCGCTTTGGATGGATCGCGCAGACAATACCGGCACGCCCTCGGCCATCACATAAGCAAATCCCCTGGCCAGTGTGGCTGTGGGGCTTAACGTCCGCAGGCGCTCTCCCAGCGCATGCAAACGGGCGCCCACGGCCTGTTGCTTTCGCTGTGCCTGCCAGCCTAGGCGCTGCCCAATGTGTTGCAGGCGCTGCATCTCTCCCAGCAACCCACGGGCGGGGTGGCGGTTTTCCAACCGGCTTTGCAACCGTTCCAGCCTAGCAATGACCGTAAATAGGCGCTGATGTACAGCGTTACGCAACCGCCTTTGCTGAGTGTCCAGCCCGTAGAACAATCCCTCGATCTCCTGCACCACGTGTTCGGCAGCCGCCGAGGGCGTGGCGGCGCGCAGGTCGCTTACGAAATCGGCGATGGTAAAGTCGGTCTCGTGGCCCACGGCGGACACCACCGGCGCCGGGCAGGCTGCGATGGCCCGGGCTACGATCTCCTCGTTAAAAGCCCAAAGCTCCTCCATGGAACCGCCGCCCCGGCCCACGATCAGCACGTCCACCTCGGGAATAGCGGCAAGGGCTTGGATGCCACGGGCGATCTCCTGAGCGGCCCCCTCCCCCTGCACCTGGGCCGGATAGAGCAGCAGGCGTACATTGGGGTTGCGGCGAGCGCTTACATGCACGATGTCCCGCACCGCCGCGCCGGTAGGCGAGGTCACTACCCCGATGGTGCGTGGCAACAGCGGCAGGGGCTGCTTTCGGGAAGCGTCGAACAGCCCCTCGGCTTCCAACTGGCGCTTGAGGGCTTCAAAGCGCAGGTAGAGCTGGCCCACGCCGTCTTCCCGCATGGTATCGGCATAGAACTGGTACTGGCCGTCCCGTGCGTATAAGCCCACCTGCCCACCCAGCACAACCCGCATGCCGTCCATGGGCCGCAGCCGCAGGGAATCGGCGCTGGAGCGGAACATCACGCAGGCGATGCGCGCCTCCTCATCCTTCAGGGAAAAGTAGAGGTGCCCCGAGGTATGCCGCTTGAAATTGCTGATTTCACCCCGGAGCTTCACCCTTTTGAGCATGGGATCCGCCGCTAGGCTGCGGCGGACATATTCGTTCAACTGCCCTACCGATAGCACCCACTCTTCCATACGAATGCATGTACTCCTCTCCCCAGCAGCGGGACGATGTGGACATCGTCCCCTACGAATGGTCACGTATCACTTCTGTAGGGGCGATCGCCCTCGATCGCCCGTGGACATGGCGATTGCGGGGCATACGGGCGACCGGGGGCGGTCGCCCCTACAAAGGTTTGCCCAGATTTTATATCGTCATTGCGAGAAGCAAAGCGGCGAAGCAATCCTTCTCTCAGCGGCGTCCAGGGTGTTGCTCAGCAGCATGGCTACCGTCATCCTGCCCACGCCGCCGGGCACCGGGGTGATGGCTCCCGCTATCTCTTGCGCCCCGGCAAAGTCCACATCGCCCACCACTTTTCCGTCCACCCGGTTGATGCCCACATCGATCACCGTGGCGCCCGGCTTGATCATATCCGGGGTGATAAAATGAGCTTTGCCGATGGCGGCGACCAGGATGTCGGCACGGCGGCAGTGGTTGGCCAGGTTTTCCGTGCGGGAGTGACAGATAGTCACTGTGGCGTTTGCCTGCATCAGCAGCACCGCCATGGGTTTGCCCACGGTATTGGAGCGGCCCACCACCACGGCTTCCTTGCCGGAAATCGGTATGTTGTAGTGTTCCAGCAGCGCCATACAGCCTTTGGGCGTACAGGATACGGGCGCGGGCAGGCCGTTCATCAAGCGGCCCATGTTGGCGGGATGAAAGCCGTCCACGTCCTTTACAGGGTCGATCAGCGCCAGGATGGGGCCTTCCTGTAAGGGTTTGGGCAGCGGGAACTGTACCAGGATGCCATGCACCGACGGATCGGCATTCAGCCCGCGCACCTGATCTTCCAGCGCCTGCTGGGTGGTATCGGCGGGCAGGCGGATCACGGCAGAACCCATGCCGATCCGGTCACAGGCCCGTTGTTTGTTGCGCACGTAAATGGCGCTGGCTTCGTCCTCGCCTACCAGCACCACGGCGAGGCGAGGCTCCACGCCCCGGGTTTTTAGCGCTTCTACACGCACCTTCAGCTTGTCCAGCACAAGGGAAGATACCAGTTTGCCATCCATCAGTTCAGCCATTGGATCGCCTGCTTTCATGCCGTGATGTTGTTACCCGATAGCGGCGGGCGCACAATGTGCGCCCCTACAGGGAATGTCGCGTTGCTTTTGTAGGGGCGATCATTGATCGCCCGTGGCCTCTGCGGCGGGAGGATGGCCGCGCAATGTGCGTTCCTGCATTCGGTTGAGGGCTTGGAGCCCTGCCAGGGCCACGCCCACTGCGTTGTCCCCCGCTAGCTCGGGTTGGGCGAAGTAAAGCTGTGCATGGGCTTTGTTTCGCCGGAGTAAGTGCTCGCCAAGCAATTGGGAAGAAGCCACGCCCCCTGCCAGCAGGATGTCTGTGATGCCGGTGTGTTCAATGCCCCATTGGATCATCCGGGTCACCGTACGGGCCAGCAACCCGTAGACCTCGGCAGCGATGTCTTCCTGCCCCAGCGTGCCCGTATCAATCCAGCGTTTGATCTGCGCTTCCGCACCGGAAAAGTGGCAGTTTTGTTCTTCCATGCTTACGCCCAGCCGTTGAGACGCTTGCCCTTGACGGGCCAAGCTTTCGAGTTGAGGCCCGCATGGGAAGGGCAGCCCCAGCGCCACCCCGGTGCGATCCACTAACTGCCCGGCGCTGATATCGGCGGTTGCGCCCAGGCATCGGAGCATACTCCCCTGCTTATGCAGCAACTCCATGGTGCCTCCGGACAGATGCAGCGCCAGAAAATCCTGTTCCATCGTCAGCCGGGTTCCGACCAGGGCGGCGTGGAGGTGGCCGGTTTGGTGATCGGTTTGGAAAAACGGAACATCAAGCGCTGCTGCCAACGACCGCCCTTGGCTCTCCCCCACACAGAACACCGGCATGTAGGAATCGGTTGCATCCCGAGGCCGGGTGGAAGCGCATACTGCGCGGATGTCCAGGCTGGGAACCGTGTCCCGCAGGGCCTGCAGCAGGGCGGGCAGGGCGCGAACATGGAAAAAGCCGGCCTGCGATTGCTGCAAGCCGCGCATATGCGCCGGAACTTCCAATGGTTTTCTGCAGGAGGCGAGGATCTCGCCCTCAAGACTCACCGCTGCCGCCGAGGTGGTGTAGCAGCTGGTATCCAACCCCAACACCGCGTTCACTTGGCCGTACCCTTGGCCCGATCTCGGTGCAGATTGCCCAGGATGCCGTTGACAAAAGCCCCGGATTCTTCGGTGGAAAAGGTGTGGGTCAACTCCACCGCCTCGTTAATGGATACCGCCGGGGGTACGTCCTCCCGGTTGGCCAGCTCGTAGGCGGAAAGGCGCATGATGGCTAAGTCTACCTTGGCCATGCGCGCCACCGGCCAATCCCGGGCGTAGGCGCCGATTTGAGCGTCCAACTCGGCTCGGTCTCGCCATACGCCCTCTACAATGTCGGTGATGTACAGCAGATCGTCTGCGGTGGGCTCGGGTTGGAGCGCGATAAGCCCTTCTAATGTGCGCTCATCGCCCTCGCCGCCCGCCATGCGCGCGTAGATCAGTTGCATTGCCGCCGCACGGGCTGTGGATCGGGCCATGCTATTGCCTCCCAGAAAAAAAGCGGTTGACCAGGCGACGGAAAAACTCGCCCTTATCCTTCACCGCTCCTAAGAAACATCCCACCAGGCAGCAAACCACCACCAGCAACGTCTTCCAAAAGCCGATCAGCAGCAGGAGCAGGGCAACGATCAATCCAAGGCCCGCAAAAAATGCCGCCGCCTGAGGGGTGCCGGGTTCGGTGAATTTCCGAACGAGCTCACGAAAATCCTTCATGGCTTAGTCTCCTTCCTGTGTATCGTCGCTGGCCTGGGGGCCAGGCTCACGTTCCAGCAACCAGTCGGGCATGGGGATGGGTTCTGGGATCGGTTCCAGAGACGGCTCCGGCATCTCTTCTGTCAGCTTGGGCAGTTGGGGCTGCTCGGTTTCCAGTATGGCGTAGGGTGAATCGGCGCCGGGTTCGGGCGGCACCGTAGCCTCCACCGTTACCAGCACCTCTTCCACATCCACGCCGGAGCAAGCCTCCACATACTGCTTGATCTGCTTTTGTAGTGAAGAGATGGCCAAGGGGATATTGATGTCCGACTGCAGCGTCACCCGCAGCTCCACCCGCACCGTAGCCTCGTTGCTGTAGATAGCGGAAGAGACGATGGTGAGTTCCGGGTGCTGGGACGTACATTTTTCCACCAAATTCTCCAGCGCCTTTACGGAGATCTTGAGCACGCCGTGTTCGGTGCGCTGCAGGGCAAAAGTGCTAAAACGGCCCCTGCGCCGGGGCAGGATAATCCAGAATACAAACCCGGCCAGCACCAGCAACGCCGCCGCCACAATGCACAGGACCACCCGCCAGATGCGGTTAGAGGCCAGCAGGCCGATCTGCTCGATCAGCAGGCTTGCAGGCAAGAAGCCGATCACGATGCCCAGCAGCATCACGGCAATACCCAGCAGCATCAGCGTGCAGAACACGATCAACAGGCGATCCCAAAAAGCGTGTTTCATGGGCAACTCGTCTCCTTTTTGCTACAGAAAAGCACAAGGGCGAAGCTATTGTCGTTCGCCATTGTGCATCGCGTTAGATTTGGGGCGGTTCATTGGGGTCGTCGGTCTTGGGTGGGCGGCTCTTTTTGCTCTTTTTTCCGCTCTTGGGTTTTTCGACCGGCTGTGGCTCGGGCTCAATCGATTCATCTTCAACGGTTACTTCGATAACCGCTTCCGGGGTTTCATCGGCAACCACGTCTGCAATCCCTTCGTTCGGGAAATCCATGGGATCGATTTCTTCTTTTGCTTCTGCTTTTACTTCTTCCTTTGGTTCTTCATTAAGCTCCTCTTTTTCTTCTTTTTTAGCTTTTGCTTTCCCGGCTTTGGCACTGTCCATCTTTTTAGGCTTGGGGGCGGGTTCGCTTTCGCCCTCTTGCAGTACGCCGCCAAAGCGCGGGCTGTCCTGCACGGATTGCAGGCGCGCCACCTCCTGGCTTTGTTCCAGTTCCTTGTTTTCCTTTTCGAAGCTTACGCCCAGCACATGCACGTCCACTTTTAGCACGTGCAGCCCTGTCATGGTTTCGATGGACTTGCGGATGTTCTCTTGCACGTCGCGGCCTACGATCTGGATGGGCATGCCATAGTCGACGATCACCGACACGTCCACCGCAACTTCCTCCGCGCCCACCTCGACGCGTACGCCGCGGGAAAGGTTTTTGGGCTTGCCGCTAAACAGCTCGGAAATCGAAGCCGCCCCGGCCATGCTGGCAATGCCCTCCACCTCGGTGGTGGCCACGCCCACAATGGTGGCGATCACTTCGGTGGCGTATGTAATGGTTCCTTTTTCTTGAAACAGATCCTTATTGGGATCCACGTTCATCGGTAAATCTTGGCTCATGGGCAAGCACCTCCTTGGGATATTCTTTAGTATACCAGATTCCCGGCTTCTTGACAAATCCTCTGTGCTATTTTGTTTGCGTTATTTTGTAGGGATGATTTTGATGTTGCGGGCTTCTTCGCCGGTCTCGCGCATGGTGATCTCCATGATTTGCACCGCTTGGGCTTCGGTGAGAGATTCTCCCTTGATCACCACACTTACCGATCCAACTCGGGATGAGACCAACGCATCTTCAAACCCTTTGGCCTTCAGTAGGCCTTCCAACGTGGATTCTTGCTCCATGCTGCGCACCAGGGACAGCTTTTGGGCGCGGGCTTCCTCCGCTGCGTTGCCGGAACTGTCCGGATCACCGATCATCTCATCCAGCATCCGAATCTCCTGGGCGCGGGAGGAACTGCGCTGCTCGCGATAATCCGCAAAGGAGTTTGCAACCTGCTCCTGCGCCTTGGTGGGTTCCGAGGTAGGTTCGGAGCCTAAGATGCGCAATACCGGTAAATCGGTTTCCAGCGCCGCGCTGTTGGCGCTCATCCGGTAATTGGCGTAACTGGAAACCACCAGCAGCGCCAGCAGGGTAAACAGCACCGATGTGCGCCGGCTGAACCCCTTCTTCATGCTTTTGCTTACGTTTTGTTTGATGCGTTCCATTGTGATACCTCCTTGTTATTAAATCCCGCCTCGGCGACGGGACGCCGAGGGCGGCGTCCCCTACAGGGTAACGGCCATGCGCCCACTGTGATCGAACCTCTATTAACTATTTGCTATTTAACTATTCCCTCTGTTTAGGCAGCACCTCCACCGCCGACGCGGGAAGGCCCAGCAGGGTTTGAACCGCCCGGGACAGGTTGAGCCGCACCTGCAAGTTGGACGCCCCCTCTGCCACCACGATCACACCGCTTGGTTTCTCTTCAGTTTTCGTTGGAGCGGTCATTCCAAAGGAACCGGCGGGCTGAGCGATGACATCTTGGGTCATGTGGACGATCACCTCTACCTGGCCCGCGCCGTCCACGGCGGAAAGCACGTGGGCTAACCGTCTTTCCAGATCGGTTTGTCCGCCTTCAATTTGTGACGGGGTGACGCCGCCTTGCAACAGCAGACTCCCCGCCACGCCCACCAGTATCATCAGCACGATCCACTCCACGTGGCGCACGCCCTTACGCTTTTCCCATAGTTTGCGAAGATTCAAGGCGCAAAATCCCCTTCCTTTTGTATCCATATCGATTCCACGGGAAGGCCCAGCAGATTGGCTACACCGGCGCGGACACAGGCATCCGCCGTCTCCTCTGTTAAGATGGATGCAGCGGGCGCACCCAGTCTTGCCCCCGCCGCCACACTGTCCGCCCTCTCGCGAAGGATCACGGCGACGGGTCGGCGTCCGGCATCCCAAGCGATGGCGGCAGCCGGTTCGATCATACCAAGGGCCCGGGCCCTTTCCAGCACCAGTTTTTCCGCCTGCCTGTGATAAGCGGCCAGCGCTTCTTCGGTACCCGTATCGGCAGGCAGGGCACGGATCTCCCCCACCAACTGCGCCCATTCTTGGGATGCCGTATCCGGCATACCCTGCCCCAAGAGGGCAAACACCTGTGACACCATGATATGTAACACAAGCATGCCGCATGCCAGCCGCGCGTACTTGCGCATGGTACCGGCGGGCATCAGCAGATCGGCCAGCAGCGCGGCCATCACCAGGGCGCTGAGCTTTTGTACAAAATCGAACAATGCCCCCATAACTTCCCCTTTATCGAAGCATGACTGTAAGATTCCCTACAGCTAACAGCTGCGCGATCAGCAAAAAGAACATGGCCCCTACGCACAGCAACGTGATGAAGATCAGTACCAGGATATTGGAAAAGTTCGATATGCAGGCAACCAGATTAGGATCGGCCACCGGCTCCAGCACCGCTGCGCAAAGCCGATATACCAGCACGGCGGCCAGCAGGTTCATGAGGGGCGCGGCCAGCGAGATAGCCAGCGCCAGCATACCCGTGATGCCCAGCGCGTTTTTCACCAGCAGCGAGCTGCCCACCAAGGCGTCCACCGTGTCGGCAAACATACCGCCCACCACGGGCACAAAGTTATCGATGGCATACTTGGCGGTGCGGATGGCTACGCCGTCCACCGCCGCTGCGCCCATACCTTGCACCGCCATCACGCCGATGAACACCGTAAAACATACCCCTAGCGTCCAACTGGCGGCGGTACGCAACAGTCCGGCCAGCCGGCCCAGGTGCATGTGCTCGGACAGATGGTCCAGCGCCGTAACCGCCGCCGAACATAACGCCAGGTTAAGCGTCACCTCCCGCACCAGGGTGGTCATGGCCCCGCTGGCTGCGATCACTGCCGGTTGCAGAAGAGCGGAGGAAGCGCTCCCCCCCACGGCAGCCAGCAAGGTGAGCAGCAGGGGAAAGAGCGCTTGCATGCCTCGGTAGAGGGCGTCCATGGTGTGGCGGGCCTCCCCGATATGAGATGCCAAGCTGCGCACCAGAGGCAGGCACACCAGGGCAAAGCACGCATAATGACAGATGTGCGCTACAGCGTCGGACTCAAAGGAGGCGCGCATGCGGGTGAGCACGCTGCCCAGCACGGCGGGCACCAACACCGCGATGGCCAGGGCGATGTGGCTCTGCATGGCGCGCAGCAGCAATGAAAGCAACCGGTTGATCAGCGCCCCTGCGTCCACTGCAGCTTGCCCCTTGGCAAACCCATCCACCAACTGGCGGACATTCCAGCCGTTGTTGGGGCCCAGCAGTTCCTCCATGGAATGATCCAGCGCCGAGAAATCCACGCCGCCCAGCACCTTGCCCAGGGATTCGATCAGGGAGTTGCCTTCGGCTTGGGCGTTGCCTGTACACAACAAAAAAAGGGAAATAGAACCCATCGTAAGGAAGCGGAATTTATTCATCTCAACATGCCCACAATCAAATCTACCAAAGAAGCCACAATAGGCGCCGCCATCGCCAAAATAATCAATTTCCCCCCCAACTCCACCTTAGCGGCGATGCCCCCCGCCCCTGCGTCCCGGCAAATCTGCGACCCAAACTCGGCCAGGTAAGCCACGCCGATCACACGGATCATGGTGGAAAGGTATCCTGCTGATAGGTGCGCTCGTTCCGTGAGATTTCCCATCACCTCCATCACCCCGAAAAGTTTGCCCACAACCGCCAACATAATCAGACCGCCGGTCGCAAGCGTGGCGGCCAGGGCCATTTCGGGCCGCAGATCCCGCAGGATCAGCACGATCACCGCGCCAACGACGCCGATTCCTACGATTTGCAGCACTTCCATGAGCATACTCCCCCGAACGCCGGTCGCTTTCAGGTCGGTTCTTGACCGACTGGCCGGCGGTTTTCTTCTAATAGAATTGAAAAATGCTTCGTACGCTGTTCAAAAGCTGGGCGATCAGGCCGGTGACCATCACCAAAGCGATCACCAGCCCGGCCAGGGAGATGATCATGGCCATGTCGTCATGGCCGGTTCGCTTGAGCACCTGGGCCAGTACCGCCGTGAGCAGACCCACACCGGCTATTTGGAGGAGTAAATCGATGTTCATGGGTTTAACCTCCACATCTATATCAACAACAAAAACAGCGCCACCCCACCCAGCACGCCCAGGGTTTGAGCGATTTTTTGCGTATCCGCCAGTTTGGGGCGCAAGCGCTCGTGCTGGGCTTGCAGTTCTTTGTACACCTCATCCAGCAGGGTTTGTTGTTCGTCCCGGGGCGTTCTGCCTAACCCCTGGCGCACCGGCTCTAGCAAGCGCAAGTCATCCTCTTGCAAAGCGTAAAGCGCAGGATGAGCACGAGCAGTGCATTCGAATACCTCGCTCCATATTTCTGACAAAGACGCAGCAGGCTCCTCCGCCAGTTTTTTCCCAGCGCCACCATAGAGCGCCGCCCAAGCCTGCCCTTCGGCCGATTCACTGGCAGGTAACTCTATCAGCACTCGGCTCAGCACCTCGCCGCTCACGCAAATACCCAGGCGAATCCACTGAACGGCCTGTGCTCCCGCCCGCAACGCCCTCAGCCGTCGCGCCGCCACCCCCGACACGGCAAATCCCAGCGCGCCGCAGCCCACGCCTGCCAGCAGCGCCATTATCCACTGCATATGTACTGCCCTTTTCCATCCCAAACGCCACCCATGCAAGCATTGACGCCCAATTGCACGAAATGCGCGAAAACCCCGGCATCCAATAGGGGCCGCATCATTGGCCGGGTAAACAGGGCCTCCAGGCTTCCGGCGTGAGCGGTGGCGATCACAGGTACGCCGCATTGCGCCGATTCCAACAGCGCCTCGGCATCTTCGATCCGCCCGATCTCATCCACAGCCAGCCATTGGGGCGCCATGGCCCGGAGCAACACCATCATACCCACCGCTTTGGGGCAGGCATCCAGCACGTCGGTGCGCTG
>Ga0123353_10002692_pt1 | contig 22147 bp, 20 predicted proteins | sample TergutLab28metaG_3_FD_92763 | JGI IMG/M metagenome (GOLD analysis project Ga0123353, IMG submission 92763) | Labiotermes labralis P3 segment gut microbial communities from Petit-Saut dam, French Guiana - Lab288 P3 | ecosystem: Host-associated > Arthropoda: Insects > Digestive system > Gut ... | reverse complement strand
ATTTTCATTTCGTTATACACTCCTTCGGTATTTGGTTTGGGTTGCATTTGTGCCGCAAATGCCCTAACCGCCTATCTTTTTCGGTGCGTTCCATTTGCACCTTTTATAGTGTATAACTTCACGGATTTCTTTAATATCAAAGGGAGCGAGCCGCGCACCGCAACTTATCAGGATTGATTTGACTGTCTTGTAAATAAACCTATGTCTTAAAACCTTGTAGGACAGGCATTTTTCCGCTTAATCCTCATATAATCAACAAAAGAGGTTGTATGAGGTGATTACGTGGATAAGCAAGAAGCGTACACCAAAGAAAAAATAATACTTCCTAAAAATTTACAAAGGGAAATGATTAAATTTTTTTTGAAAACGTCTTTGCCGAAACTTGCCGCACTCGACAAGGAACAACAGCAAAACCCAAATCATAAAGACGAGGGGTGCTGATGTAAATTGTTAAGCACAGGAATTTACTTACGTGTTTCGACAGAGGAGCAAGTCAGAGAGGGCTATTCCATCCGGGCGCAAGAAGAAAAGTTAAAAAGTTTCGCTACTCTAAAAGACTGGCACATTTTCAATATTTACGCTGACGAGGGTATAAGCGGCAAGGATATTGAATCACGCCCGGAAATGAAGCGTTTAATTACTGATATTGAGAGCGGCAAAGTTAAAAACGTGTTGGTGTTCAAAATTGACCGTTTAACGCGCTCCACAAAAAACCTTATTGAACTAATGGAGCTATTTGAGCGATACAGTTGCGCTTTTAACTCTCTTAGTGAATCAATCACTACTGACAATGCCGCCGGAAGAATGTTCCTAAAACTGGTCGGACTGTTCGCAGAATTTGAGCGGGAGAACCTTGTTGAGCGTTTACGGTTGGGATTCGAGCGTAAAGCCAGAGAGGGTTACACTTTAGCCGGTTGCAGACATTCATATGGTTATGACCGCGAGAATGGCAACAAGATACAGGAAATCAACGAAGAAGAAGCGGAAATAGTCAAGCGGATTTTTGATATGTACCTAAACGGCGATAGCAATTTTACCCGGATAGCCAAAACCCTAAACGCGCAGAAAGTCCCGACAAAAATGGGTAAAAGATGGGCGGCCATCACTGTTAAAGACGTATTACAAAACCCTACGTACATAGGGAAAATTCGTTATTCATGCCGTGATGAAAACAGATATTTTGAGGTAGACGGTCATCACGCACCGATTTTAGATGAAACTACTTTTTTTGCGGCACAGGATAGAATCAAGAAAATACAACGGATTGCATATACCAAGCGGCCTACAGTCAGCGTGTATTTTTGCGGCGTATTGTACTGTACGGTATGCGGTTGTAAATTGGCTTCAAAATGGAATTATCGGGAACGGCACAGCACCGGCAAGACGCGAAAATTAGCCTATCCTACTTACCGTTGCAACAACGCCATAAAAAACGGTGGTTGCACTTCTCGGAGTATGAGCCATGCTAAGCTGGAACAGGCATTTTTAGCGCATATTGAGCGAGTTGGTGAGGTGAGCGCGGATAAGTTGGATGAACACAGCGACACTACAAAACCCAATCACAGCGCGGAATTAACGACAATCACCAGTGAAATAGCGTTGATTGATAAAAGAACAAAAGAAGCTATGGGATTGTATATGTCCGGTTCGTTAGATTTTGACGAATACCAAAACATGACTACCGTGGGAAATGAGCGGCGCAAGGAATTGGAAACCCGTTTAGAGCAACTTCAAAGAGTGTTGCAAACCAGAACGGTATTTTTTAACAAGTCGGAGATTGCCGCCAATGTTCGGGCTAATTGGCAAGTCATGGATGATACGGAACGGCAACAGTTTATTCAAAAATTCGTTTACAAGATAATGGCGCACAGTGAGCCGCCGCAGGTCGGGCGATTTAATGACGTTATTATCGAAGATGTTTTATTCAACGAGTATTAAACACTGGTAAATTGTAAATAAATTTTCAATCTCCCCCATACCTTGCTATTTTTTAGTGGAGTGTGGGGGTTTTTATTTTTTTCCGCCTCTCCCTACATCTGACAAACCAACATTATTAACATATTCCAAATAAAATGTCTGGTGAAAACAATTGACATTTTTGCACATATACCGTTGTTTGCCACCAGCATAGCCGTTTTTGCTAACATTGATACTTTCGCAAAATGGACATTCAACATATTCAATACCGCACTTAGAGCATTTTATATAACCCAAACCAATATCGCCCTGTGGCTTAATAATTTTGGGCTGGTCATTACAAAAAGCATAATCAAGATAGAATATACGGCTGGAACAAGCGGTATTTCTGCACCAATAGCGTTGTTCGTCGTTTTTAAGGCCGTATTTTCTTAATTTGATACCGCCGCAGGATGGACATTTAATAACCACTTTACCGCACTCCGAGCATTTTTTATTTGTCATATCTATTCTCTTAATCGTATTGATAACATCACATTATTACAATAAAACTTGCAGAGATACCAATATGAGTAAGCGAACGGCCAATGCCGTTTTTTGGTATCTCAATAAGTCTTACAGTTGATTGTAAGCATTTTAACACAAGAAAAAACTTCTGCTTGTGTTACACTAACCCTATGAATAAAATAGTCGGAATAATAGTCAAAATATCAATATTTGCAATCTGTTTCTTTGTTTTTGCATACTTTTTTATTTTCCCGCACCCGGACGCTCCAACCGATACCACCACAACCAACAACACATCAACCTTTGCCGCACCGCAAGTTTGGGATGATTGGTATATTTCCGGCCAGATTCTTCAATGGCTTGAAAGCGACATGAAAGACGGGCGCGGTGTATACATGCCAACACAAAGCGGTATGGCTGTGATTTGGGCTAACTACTCCTATTGGCTAAGAACCGGCGATATTGCCGCCTTAGAGAGAATGAAAACCGGCCTAACTGTTTATGCAGACCGCGATATTTTAGAATATATCCATACCGATAATCTAAGTTGTTATTACCTACGTCCAATAGCCCTAGACGATAACCCGGCTATTCGCGGCAGAGAACGTCAAAATGCTTTATTCACTTGTTTTGAAACAGAATATATAAACGCTATAGACGAAAATGTTGTTGCCCCGCCGATGGCTCTTTTGCTAGAGGAAATTGGCTACAAAGCTAATCTAATCATGGGGTATGAAGAAATCGCACACGTAAATAACAGTGCTTTCCCATTCCGGCCAGAGGGTGAGAATTTAACTATAATTCCTCATAGCGGCTGGATAGACCTTGCCACCGAATTTATTGTGCGTTATCAACTTGACCCACGAGAACACCGGCTAGACTTAGCAAGGGCTTATTATATCGGCGCACTTGACGCATATTTGAACGAACCCGAACCTAATAACCTTACCTGTCCTCTTTTGCTTGCCAGTCAAGAGTTTTGTGATTCTGACGGAGAACTAGGCGAAGCGGCTTGCCAGTTAGTCAGCTTTTTAGGGAATAAAGCCATTAGTCTGATTGAAAGCGGCGATAACTTTATCGGTATAGAGAACCTTGCCAAATGCGCTTTAGCCTTGCCGCTAATAAGCGAGTATTTTGTCGAGCACATGAGAATTTACTATTACAGCGAAGCTAACTCCAACGATCAACACACCGAACCGTGGCTATTGAACGATTATCGAGGGTATACAAAAAATGCGCTTGATAACGCGCTTTTTGCGGGTATGTTGATGTTAGCACAGTAGGAATGTATATTGACCGCTTCAAAAACAAGTATTGATTCAATCTTTTTTTGTTATGCAATCAACAAATTTATCAAGAATACGGCGCACAATGGCGTTAAGCCGGTGCGTTTTTTCCATCTTTCGCGCTATTGGTGGACTAAGGTTATAGTACGTTTTGATGAATAAGCGGCCAGCCGCCGACTTCATTAGAATTTCATCACGGAAACGGCGCAAAACCATCACTTGCGGCGCGTCATACGAGCCATAAACAGCCGTGGCTATATAGCATTTAGGTCTGATTATTTTGTACCACTTATAAACATCAATGCTTCTCCCATTTATATAAATTGGCCTATTATCGCCACGAAAACCAATTCTGTTAGTAACTAATATTAGCCAAACATGAGCTTCCTTTCTTGAATAATCATGTGTAGGCAGACGGTCATTAGTTCCATCTTTTGATATAATGAAATCAACGGAATCATCAACAGTGAGATAAGAACAGAGAGTAATTGAGTTTTCTATATTCCAATGCGTCAAGTTATCGCACCCTGTAAATGCCCCACATTGAATTTTTATTGAATTTCCAAGAATCGAAATAGTTGTAAGATTAGAGCAATTATTAAATGCCCCCGTACTATTTCCACCTAGCCAGCCATCAGTTCTGGTATCACAACCACCACGTATTTCCGTTACAGTTTTAGGGATAACTACTGATGTAATGCTTATGCAATCCTCAAATACTTTTTCGCCTATAGCTTTAACAGTGCTGGGAATAATTACCTCTGCCGCATTACCTCTATACTTAACTAACACACCACCCTCAATCACAAAATCAGTCAAGCCTACATTTACATTGACAGTTTGCGCCGAGATTTGTGCGTTGGCTATGTTGTAATTATTGATAGCTTTTTCCACGATAAAAGGCGCACCGCAATATTCACAAATTGCCGCGTCTTGTGTTGGGTCAGCTTGTATGTTCGCACCACAACCGGTACATTTGGCTTCTTTTAACACTCTACTTTCCCCCCTGTTTAGACAAGTGTTTCACAATCTTGTCAAGAATACGGCGCACAATGGCATTAAACCGGTGCGTTTTCGCCATCTTCCGCGCTATTGGTTGACTAAGGAGATAATACGTCTTGATGAATAAACGACCAGCCGCCGACTTTATTAGAATTTCATCACGGAATTGGCGCAAAACCACCACTTGCGGCGCGTCATACGAACCATAAACAGCCGTGGCGATATAACAAAAACATCGTTTTACTTTTATAGAGTTTATGTCTACATTAAACTCTTTAAGGTGTTGTTCAAAAGAGTTTACAAATATGGGCGATAGTTCTGCTTTACTTTCTCGATACCAAATGAGTTCATCATTTGAATTGCCCCAATGCTCATATTTAAACAATTTCCATAAGTTGTCATTATTTAATGTTTCTTCCTCATTCCCGGCTTTTAATTTACAATCCGGTGAAAATGTAAAAATTGCAAAATCTTTATTCAAAGGGAAAACCCCATCAAAAACATTGTTTCCATAAGTAACTTTGTGAAAAATTACAGAAGAACATGCAATAACTTCCTTTAATTTATCTGCGTAAAAAAAAGCACCACGATTTACAAAAATGCCGCTTGGTATAGTAATTTTTTCAACATACGTATTTTCAAAAGCCTGTATTCCAATCTCTTTTACGATATCCGGTATCACAATATCCGTATCGTTACCTATGTACTTCTTTAATACTCCACCCTCAATAACAAAATCAGACGTACCAATGTTTACATTAACCGTTTGCGCTGATATTTGCGCGTTGGCTATGCTGTAGTTATTGATGGCTTTTTCTACAACAAAAGCCGCGCCGCAATATTCACAATTTGCCGCGTCTTGTGTTGGGTCAACTTGTATGTTCGCGCCACAACCCGTACATTTGGCTTCTTTTAGCACCTAACATTACCCCTTTACTGTTTTGCTCCGCACTTAACGCAAAATTGTGCGTCATTGGGTAGTGATGTACCGCATTTGGCACAATATTTGCTCCCGGCACTCGAACCGGCCACGCTTTGCGCTATTTGCTGGCCTATGGCTAGTTGTGCGCCCAGACCGGCAATACCGCCGCCATTGTTGGCTATGTTGAGTATGGATTCCGCGACTTGAAACTTTGTGTACTTATCAATATCGCCCACCACATTCATAGAACCGAGCTTGTCAATGTGCTTTTCGACTTCTTCCGGTAACGCGATACTCTCAACAGTAAAACCGCTTAATTCAATTCCCATTTCATTAAAACGGCTTTGTGCTGATGTGAGAGTGCGGCGGCCAAGTTCTATGTATTTTGCAGACAAGTCAAATGCCGGTATTTGAGCGGTTGCGAATGTGTCGGCAAAAACAGAAACGGCAATACCGCGAAGATAGCCATTAACGCTGTCAGTGGTGACGGTTGAGGTTGTTCCCGCCACTTCTTTGAAAAACATAGGCGCGTCAGTAACTTTGAAAGCAAAGTTGCCATAAGCGCGTAGCCGTACCGCACCTAAATCAACGTCACGCATGAGGATAGGCTTTTGCGTTCCCCAACGAAAATTTAAGAATTGTTTTGTACTGACAAAATATACATCAGCCTTGTACGGCGATTCAAAACCATGGTTCCAGCCTTTAAGACTTGCCAATATCGGCAAATTTTCTGTTTTTAGAATGTGTCTGCCGGGTGGAAACACATCACCATATTGACCTTGTTTAATTCGCCCCTCATTAAGAAAAATGGCTACTTGTGATTCACGTACTGTAAGTTGTGCGCCGTTTTTAATCTGCCGGTCTTTATCTTCAAATTTTTGGATTATAGTATTGTTTGTTTCGTCTATCCACTCAATAATTTCAATAAGCTGTGAGCCGATAAAACCCTCTCGACCTTTGGACATGATTAACCCCCCTTACATACGCCAAAAAAGCTAAGAAAAGCGCATACCATATATTGCCGCCATCAGTAGGTAGCTTGCTCCGGCGAATAATTGAAAAATCGTCATAGACTTAATGTCTGTTGACTATTCAAAATAACCACACCCATTGCTAATAACCAATACTTTCAAAATGTATGCTGTCAATCAGTCCACCTTGATAAACCTTAAACTCGTCAAGTGTAAGGATTTGAAATAAGCCATCTGTTCCGCCGCCCTCACTCTTGCCGTTGGCGTTTGCTTCACTGAACATCACGTACACAACGCCGTTTTCAATCCAAATATCCTCAACAAAAACAACGTGTCCATCTGGTAATACTGAATTAAACGAAGCAACCGAGTGAGGTTTTAAGGTTCCTGAATCGTAATAAACGATTCTAAAATCTTCATAAAGCCCATATACTATCTCCCCATCAAGGTCTTTCAAATTTTTTGCAACGTCTTTTCCTACGCCCCATGCCCGGTCTAATACCAAACCTAATAATTCATGCGTTCTGCCTTTGACATACGCAACGCATTGGAATCTATAAACCGTTCCATCTGACGTTGCAAAGCCCATTCGATATTCGTTATAGTATCTACTATTTAAGTCAACAGGTATTATTTCTTCTCTCGGTGCGGTTGGTAAATCAATCGTATTTAATGTTAATGTGTCAATTCTCAAATTTTGGGACAACATCATTTCACCAATAATTTCTATAGGTGTTGTTAAAATAAGACTTGTAGTGCCATTACCAAATTGCCCATAGCCGTTATTGCCCCACGCCCAAAGCGAACCATCATTTTTAACGGCAAGGCTATGATTAAACCCCGCACTAATCGCCGCTACATCATCCATTATCAATATAGGTACGTTGCTGTTTGTTCTAGTACCGTCACCTAGTTTTCCGTTTTCATTATTACCCCACGCCCAAAGAGAACCATCATTTTTTATGGCTAGATTATGGTCACGCCCTGCGCTGACCGCCGCTACATCATCCATTACTTTCCGCGGTTCAGAACCAAAATCCCACACCCAAAGCGAACCATCAATTTTTATTGCTAATCCCCAATGATACCCTGCGCTGATTGCCACCACATCATCCATTACTTTATATGGCTCAACTATATTTCTATGGTCACTACCACCCCAAACCCAAAGTGAACCGTCATTTTTTAATGCTAGGCTATGATTTAATCCAGCGACAGTAGATATTACATTACTCATAATCCAAACAGGTGTATGCCGCCTTGTTCTAGTGCCATCACCTAGTTGTCCTTGTAAATTGCCGCCCCACGCCCACAAATTACCACTATCATCTATGGCAAGGCTGTGGCTCACCCCTGCACTAATCGCCGCAACATTGTCCATAATCCAAATAGGCGTACCATTGGTTGTAATCTCGCCATTTCCTAGCTGTCCATCCGCATTACGACCCCACGCCCAAAGCGAACCATCATTTTTAATGGCTAGACCGTGATGCGCTCCTGCGCTGACGGACATAACATCATCTAAAATTTTTATGGGTAATGAACTATATCCCGTCCTAGTGCCATCACCTAAACTTCTGTGGGCATTATATCCCCACGACCATAAACTACCGTCATTTTTTATGGCTAGGCTAAACTCTGCTCCCGCGCTGATTGTGGCGAAAATATCGCCACGCGCTTGCACTTCAAATGACGATACCGGCATTAGTGTGATTGTTAAAACAAACGCAAAAATAAATCTTGTTATTTTCTTGCACAATGAAAACGCCCCCTATTTGTTTTTCTAACTGTTTTTAATAAAAAACCCGCTTAACTAACTTAAAATCAAATATAAAGTTTGTTAAACGGGTAGTGGTTAGTATGTGTTGCCGACATCAGTCGGCGGCTTGCTCCGGTGAATAATTGAAAAACCGCCATAAATACGGCAATAAATCAAATTCTTCACGCATTTTTTGAAGCAAATAAGCGTTATATACGTCTTGTTGCTCCGGGGTTAAAATGTGATAAAAATAGGCTCTTAGCCCTGCGTCATGCCAACGTTCACTATCAATCCGGTAGATTCCATCAGTTGCGACACCAATAGAATCTAAATAGGATTCTAAAACGGCATGGCATGAACCATATTTTTGATAAACCTGTGATATGGCCGTTTCGTAGTCGATACAGTTCATCATACATTCCATCCAGTGAATTTCACCGTGCAAACCAACCTGTTTGCCAACATTTAACCCATTGACTGTAAAATTTACGTCAAATAGATTTCTTCTTTCAACTAAGCTGATTTCATCGGGTAACATAGTCCGATTATTGCCATGTCGACCAAATGTTTTAGGCTCTAAGCTAAAATTGTCCTCGTAAATAAAAATCCTCTGCCAGTTAAATCCACTAGAAATTGTGGGAATAAAGTCTCTGATAAAGGTATAAAAATCCTCTATCGGGTTGTCCGGGTTCAACGGTGACGCAAAGCCATGCGGCACTTGCGTTAAGTACAACCAGTCACCATCATCCATGACAAAGGTTTCCCCAGAGTCATCGTAAGTCTGCCGCAATCGTTCAAACTCTATCCGAATGTTATCCTCACCGACCCCCAACGTGTCAATGACGATAACAAGCGTCTTGACGAAAATCCTGTTTTCATCAAAATAATTGCTTGCCTTAACTTGTTGCGGCGTGAGTAACGCCATCATCACAAAGGCCATCACCAGCGCGGCCAATCGTTTGCGCCTTAATGCACACATACATCATTCCTCCTGTCTTTTTTAGTTAAAGAACCACAAGGCTATATTGTACCATTGTTGATGAGCTTCATATTCGTATCGTAAACGTACCCCATTTCTCCATTATCGTATCTAACAAGATAAATCACATTATAGCCGCCATTAGTAAACTCAACTCTTATTACACGCCCATAATGTATGTTTTCTCCATACATTCCCAATCCCACTTCTACTCTATCTCCTTCAAAAAAAGTCGCAACCGCCTTTTTCAAAAAAACCACCCCGATTTATTTTTAGTTTAAATTTCGCCGTTCGTGGCGTTACTGATTTTTTAGTGTGTTACAATGCTGAAAAACGGCGATATATCAAGGATAAAATAAATTGAAGTCGAATGTCCAGTAAAGGAGTGGTCAGCAACAGGGTAAAAAAACTTGATAAATCAACATAAAAAAGCCCATGTAACACACTAAAAATAGTGTTACATGGGCGGCAAAATTTAAGGAGTGAACCCTTATGAAATTAACCGAACCTATCAGAAACAGGCAACAAGTCCGGGAAATAATTGATTATTACTTAAAGCGCGGCCAGATTCGCAACCATGTGCTTATCGTCATGGGAATATTTACCGCGCTTAGAATCAGCGACATTCTGCGGCTTTGCTGGGATGACGTGTACGACTTCAAGCACAATCGCGTCCGTATAAAAGTCACTATCACCGAGAAAAAAACCGGCAAAACTAAGATTATCGCGCTCAATGCTGAAATTATCACCGCGCTAAACCGTTTCATCAATGAAGCCAGACCCGGCGCGTTCCTCTTTGAGAACAAGCAAACCGGCAAGGCTATCAGTAGAGTACAAGCCTACCGTTTGATCCGCGCCGCTGGCGAAGCCGTACAAATTGAACCTAGCGTTGCTTGCCATTCACTCCGCAAAACCTATGGCTATCATAGTTGGAAGCGCGGCGTTAAAATCGAGGTGCTTATGAAAGTCTACAACCATAGCTCCCCCGCTGTCACGCTCCGTTATATCGGCGTTACGCAAGATGATGTTGACGAGGCGCATTTAGGTCTTGCTTTCTGATGGCTTGACCGTAAAATAACCGATATATCCACATAAAAGTATAACACAGCCAGATTTTTTAAGCAAGAAATATTTTGGCTGTTTTTGGTGTGTTTAAAAATAATGTCAACTGAATTTTTGAGCCAGAATAGACTTAATATCGCGTGATGAATGGAGTATATCAAAAAATTTAATCAATTTTTATCTTTGTCTACCAGATAGAAAACAATGTAATTGTAACCGGTTAGCACCATTTTTCTTAATGGTTTATCTAAATTTAACTCATTATTATATTCATATTCTGGATAAAGAAATGGCAAGTTAAAGAGAGCGGAACTTTGTCGTTCTAAATCTATATCAAAATCACTGGCCGTATTTATTGAGAACTCAATCAAATCTGAGATGATTTTTTTATGTGACTGGCGATAGTTTAAGGAATAGGCCGGTTTATATGGCATACGTTGAATGGTGTTGGAATGTTGCAAGATGCTCTTTTGTCTGTTTAGCTTGTGCTTCCGCTATCATTCTGCGAGTTTCGCCAAAAATCTCTTCACGAGTGTAGTATTTCATTTTTCCAGCCTTATCTAACTCAATAATTTTTTTAAGGTGGGCGATTACTTGTCTATCCCATTCGGTCATTTGTGGTTTGTTTTCATTTTCTGACATGAAATATTATAACATCTCTTTAGTCTGCCTTATAATTATGGTAATATAGCTGTTGTGAACAACCAAAAAAGATTTTTCCTAATAATTACCGCCGTTTTAGTTTTAGTTGCCACCGTTTTGGTTATTGTTAGCGCAATAATTACGTTTTTATTTATTCGCTGGCCGCTATCATCTGATGAAGCCATATCAGAAAGCACCGCTTTGAGTATGGCCGCGCCGCAACATTGGGATGATTTATATAGCTTATCTATTTCTAGCAAGATTTTACAATGGCTTGAAGATTTTATGCGTGATGAACGTGGGGCTTATAATTTTAACGCTAATTGTGGTTATGACGAACACGGCCAAGTAATATGTGATGGTAGGCGTTCCAGCAATCGAACCGGCGCGGTTGTGATGTGGGCTAATCATAGATATTGGCAAAAAACCCTTGATACAAGGGAGTTAGGACGAATCGCGGCGGCGTTAGAAATTTATTCAAACCGTGATGTAGTGCAAAGTATAGAGACAGACGATTTGGGGTGTTTTTATTTGTTGCCTCTCATTTTTGACGAAAATTTGAGCCAAACCATGCGTGAGCAAGCCGCCGATATTTGCTTGCGTACAAGTTACGAAGCTCCTACCCATCCGAGTACATTCGCTGATTCAGAACCGGATACATATAAACACCAAAGCTATAATTTAATTGCCAATATTATTTCCGGTGCTAATAATCCGCTAGAACCGCTTAATCTAAGTTTGCCAGAGCTTACCTTTATGTCAATGCAAAACAACCCTAATTCATCAACACCACATGATTTAGTAACCCCAACTCCTGCATGGGCTGATTTTGCCGCCGACTTAGCTTCTCAATATCAAGTTGGCCGTTCACCGGCTATTTTGGAAATAGCCTACTATTATCTATCTGGCGCGTTGGCTGTTTATGTCGAAAATCCAAATAACCTTGACGTTAAATGTCCGTTGATTTTGGCAAGTCAACAATTTTGCCAAATCGCCAATGATAATATTAACCCATCTTGTCACCTAGCAAGGTTTTTAATATCTCACGTTGAACAAGCTATCGAAGAACCGAATCTAAATTTAAGAACCGCCGCCAAATGCGCTATCTCTACGCCAGCTTTACAAGACCGTTTTCTGTCAAAAATGAAAGTACATTATAATAGTACGGAAAATTCACATTTCCAACCGTTTGATAATTTTTGGCTACTTAATGATAGCGGCTCGGCTAGTAAATCTGTCATTACTAACGCGCTGTTTGCCGGTTTGTTGGTCAGCAAATAAAATAATGTTTGCATAATTAGCCTTGTTTGTGGTACATTCTAGGTATGTGCAAGGCTGTATACCGTGTTTCTGTTTATCTGATAGCGGTATCTATGGTTAGTTTAGGAGTTAGTTTTTTGCCTGTGGGCGTGGTAAATGCTCAATCGGCTTGTGCAAATCCTAACGCTCCAATATGTACCGGCACAGCCGAACCCAAAGACATGCCGTGGTGCTGTTGGAGTAGCAGAGTGGAATGTGAATCCCCCGGTAATGTGGCTAGTTGTAGCCTTTTTGATAATCCGGATGGCCTTGTCGGTAATTATTGTGTTCCAAGTGCCGCCAGTTGCGCTTCTCTTAGCGTTCCGGGCAGAGGTGGCGCGGGTGAATACAGGGGGAACGGCGGCAGAGCCTTTGCGAATTGGGATGCGGCGGCGGCAGAGGGCGCAAAACAATGTAACGGCGAGGGAACTTTTTACGTTGACGCGACAGCAGGGGAATGTAGAAGTGTCCAGCGTGGTACATATAATGGCATTACATATTTCCGTTCATGGACAAACCGCGACCTTGTATCAACTGACCGCGATTTTATTGTAAACAGTAGCATTTGTGAAAATCCCGGCTGGTGTTTTGCTTGTGTGCCAAAAGCACCAACATGTCCGTTGTTACCAACGCCGGGGAATTTTAGGAATCCTGATGATAACCAGCTTTATACTGTTTATGATGTAAATGATAATAGTTTTGATTGTCCAAGAGGAACACGCGAAACACCTGTACCCGGTTATGAACAACAATGTGTATATTGCCAGCCAGATACTCATACCTTTCACAAATGCGCCCCGGCCTGTGATGGTTCAACCGTTCCTGTCACCGGCCAATATGCCAATAAAGACGCTTGTTTGAGTGCGAACAGCGGCAATACCTGTACGGTACGTGATTGTGACGCTACACAAGGAAACGACCCAAGATGTTTACAACAGGAATGTCCAATACCCGATTATGAGCGCAAAGATTTAGTAGTGCCGCCAAGAGTTGAACCCGGCCAGCCTTGCCCCACCAACCCAACAGGCGCGATTGTTCGCCGGGTAGAATATTACACAAGGCAAGGCGCGGAACGTGTTTGTTATAACTGTGTAGGTTTAGACGAGTTTTGGTATTGTGACCGCAACAGTAGGCGGCCAGAAATGGTTGATATTAAATTTCAGACGTTGCCAGAATGTCAAACCGCTCTCAATCGTCATAATCTAACCCCGCCGCTAAAATGCTATGAAAGCGAAAATGACGCATGGCAAGATGAATTTTGCCAACGCCAACCGCTTTTCTACTGTGACCCCAACACTAAAAGCGTTATAACCACTTCCCAATATCAAACCGCAAACCTTTGTACTACTGATATGGCTAGACGGTTTCCGGGTAGAAATGTAAGATGTTTTGAAAATCGGGTGCAAGCCGCCACCGACCCAAACTGTTCTGCCGTAGATTGTACCTGTCCGGAGGGTTCGATTAAAATAACCGCCGCTAATGATACGCTAGGCAGGGCAACGGCAACCGCCAGATGTAGAGCAATCGGCCAAGTGCTAGACACTTTTGGCAGAGCCACAAACTGTACGCCGCCCAATGTGACACCAAGCCCTTTACAATACTGTTTTACTTGTAAAAGAGATTGTACCTGTGAGGATTTGGGGCTTTTTACAACGGCAACACAAGCGAGGATAGCCAGATGTCCAAGCAATCCAAGAGCCTGTACCGCTTTTGTTGGCCGGTACGATTGCGGCCAAAGGCGTATACCTTGTTGGAACGCAAAAGTTATTCAACGTTGCGAACCCCAAATATCGGTAGAAAGCCGCATTTTTGGCTATGTCGTAAGTGACCCAAGACGGGTAGCGCACTCCGACCCGTTCCGTGGCGGTTTTTGCGGTGCGCCCGGTGGATTGGGTGCGGAACTCGGCCAAGATGTGGTAATCAACAACAATGTGGCAACTACCGGAGAAAGACCGTCAACCAGAGCGGAATTTGAAATTGAGTTAGTGCCGGATGGCGGCAGACGTATCGGAAACCCTGTTTATGTCAACCGAACCCAAAACGTGATTGCCGCCGTTGGTAGTTATCGCTTCAATTATTTGCCGTGGAATACAAGTACCTATGATATTGTACTCCGAATCCAAAACCACAACCAAAACGCGCCGGAATTGGCCGCAGGGCAAGAGGGCGTTTGGATTTGTAATTGTCCGGTTTATAATGCAGACCCGTTCACTTGTTTTTATACGAATATTCCTGTACCTTCACCATCAAATAACTGTGTCGGCGGCCAAAATAACAATCACTACGGCCAGTTTACAACCGGCTTTGATGATGAAAGAAACAATCAAGGTGACAAGCTAAACAACTTGATTAAAAATAACCGTTGCATCAACCCGACTGACCGAAACCGTACTCCGAATTTCTTTGTGACTGTCTTTGACGTTCACAACAGCCCGTGGTGGCAAGCGCGTGGCGGCACGGTTTACGCGCAAGATCGCCTTGTAAGCCGTATTCCGACCCTCTCTAATGTCCATAATGCTGACGCAGGGCGCACGAGTGACTACAATCGTTGTGTATACCCGCATTGTGCTCCGTATTTAATCGCGCAAACTTGCAATTCGGCAATAAATTCTACGGTCAGAAATTCCTCGGCCTATCCCCTATTGGGTGGCTTGCAAGCTATCGACCTTAGACAGTCTGACCGCGCCGGTGGCGCAAGCGGCGATAATACCAACAACAAAACCGCCCGCGTTAATGGCAATACTTCCGGCCAGCCTGTCCATTATGGCCCAAGAGAAGATTACGAATACTTTTTAGGCTTAATTCCGCGAGATAGAATGAGGAATCTGGGCGGTAATATCGCCAATTACGCTAATTGCGGCGATTTGGCCTGTTTGGTGACAGGCACACTAACAATTAGTGACGATACAAACATAACCGTGACCGGCGGCGGTAAATATACTATATTCGTTGACGGTGATTTGAATATTGGTGACGTTTTCGGCAATTTTGGTGAAAGTTACGCCATGAATCGAACCCCGCGCATTACAGTTACGCCGGGTAGTTATCTGGCCTTTATCGTGCGCGGTAATATCAATATTCGCCCACAAGTGGGTTATATCAACGAAAACATTTACTACGACCACGGCAACAGTCAATTATTGCTGGTTGGTGATTCGAGTTTCCCCAAGTTTGGCGAGGAAAGCGCGACTTGTGAGAGCGGCGGCCATCAAGAAATCGGCGTGATTCAAGGTGTATTTATTGCAAATGGCAAAATCACTGTTGAATCAAATGGTAAGTCCAGCAACCCAAGCCGATTAGCGGCGGTGGGTAGTAAAAATTGTCCGATTGGCATAGTGCCAGATAAAAAATTCGTTGGCGAGGGAACTTTTGTCGGATGGAGCGGCGTAGAACTACAACGCGACTTTGACGATAGATGTTCTTTTACAAAGGCATGGAACGCCCGACACCCAACGGAAGTATTTAATTATCGCCCGGACTTCATGCAAAACGCGCCAGAGTGGATGTGGCGGTCAATTCGTCTGCGGATGGAAAGTTTATAAGGTTTGAATATAAACGTACAAAAAAAAGCGGCCAAAAAAATCTGGCCGCCTGTGTTTTGCCTTAGTTAAACCACGTTTCTATTACTCGAATATAAGGATATTAACAAAATCGGGGTTGGTGATGGTGGCAATAATCTCATTTATCAATTCCTTATCATAATCGCCATCATATGGCGGCATTGATAAATGGAGTTGATAATTTAATTCTTCACTTAAAACATTATTTACATCAATAACGCACTCTAAAAACGCGAAATAGCGAATTAACTCAACCGCTCCCCCATCTGATAATTGTTCGACTAATTCACGGTCTAACTCCCAACGCTCAATGACTTCATCAACAATGCCAGAGCGGTTATCTATTTGAGTTGTACTATTACCCTCAATAACATGGACTAAAGCAAACGGCTGGCTGGTATTTAGAATCTGTGTTATCAGCGCGGTATCGCTTGCGTCACCGCTTGCTATCTCTGTTTGGGATATTTGTATGTCAATCCCATTTTCTGCCGCAAATTCGTTGATTATATTGGCACTATCACGCAAGGCGGCAAAGCGCATGAGGTCAGCAATTCCGCTTTCTGTCAGACCCGCCATTAAATCAATATCATAACCGTATGTAGAGCTTATATAGTCCAGCACAGCGGTAAAATCGTTGATTATAATTAGCTCAACGGGTTCTGGCTCAATCGGTTCAACAGAAATATTATTATCGTTGTTTTCAAGCATATTTCCGTTGGCTTCTATAAGCCGGTTATTACGCCCGACCAATGAAATCACCACACCAATTAAAACCGCGCAAAAAGCCATGAGTACAAGAATTGTGGCTTTGTTTTTATTGATTTTTGGGTTAGTTTCCTTGTCCATAATAAACTAGCTCCTTAACCATGTATTAAATTTGGAAATAATTGATTTTGATAATTTAATTTCTTGCTTTCCATCAAACTTAGCAAAAATTTCCGCAAAAATTCCAATATCGCTAGAGTTTCTGCATGTAATTGTGGTATTCATGCACTCGATAGCGGGAACATCATACTTTTTTGTATAGCGATTCAAGTCATAAACACCTTTATAGCTTAATTGGGATAATAAGTTATGGTCTATGCTTAATTTTTCAGCAAGATAGTCAATAATAGCCGACTTGCCGCGTATAGGTCTTTTCTTTACCGGCGCGGCAATTTCTGGTTCACTTTCCACGGGTCTGCGCCTAAAAGCAACCAAAGCCGCTACACACAAAACTAGCACAGCATTTCTTAATACTACCAGTTGCATAAATTGCAACTCATTAAAAAATTGTTGCACCCTAAAACTTCTATAAAAAGGTGCATTAAAATTAACTAATGTGAAAACAGTGGTAACAATAAGAGTGGCTTTAACAAACTTCATATTAACTGTCCGTTTTCTTAGCAAAATGAAAAAACTAAATATATTAACCAGCAATAGCGGTATTATTATAAAACCCATCGCCGCCGACACACGCCCATGAAATGAAATGCCGGGCATAGTAAAAAAGACAAAAGCTGTATTAAAAAAGTTGCCTAATTGCCCTCGCATGAGGTCAAAGCAGAAAAATGAAAAATAGAAAATCGTCGTTGTGATTGCGATAGTAGCCAGAGTTTTAGTCTGCATAATCGGCTTACCATCACCACGTATTATACGTTTCGCACATAAAGCCGCCAAACACAAAACTAACAACAGCGTCAACATTGTATTGAGTGGTCTTTCATTTATTGACGAATAACCCCAAAACCCACCCATGTAGAAAGGTGAAAACAGGTTGCCAAACGCGAAAATAGCCGTTGCCATTATAGATATTTTTTGCAACCGCCGAGCAAATGGCCGTTTTTTCAAACTAATAATGATACTCGCGGCGTTTACAACCATCAGCGGGATTGTTGCCATAGCAAGCGTAAACGACACAATCGCGCCGGAGAATGTAAAGTATTGATAATCATTCAATACCCTAAACGCCGATTCATAAAAATGATTAACCCGAAGCCCCATATAGTTGAGGAAAAAGAACGTAAAAAATAAGACTACCAGAGGTGGTATGCTAATGGATAGTGGTTTATTTATTTTTAGCGCAATTGCAAACAATTCAATTTGCCAACTTATAGGTTCAGGGTTAGGTGTGTAAAATAAATCGTCAACTAAATCGGGGTCTGCTATCGCTTCGTCTAATGTTTCCTCTCTGGGCGCGTACAGCTTGTCCACCCGGCAATATCCCTTTGGGGTAACAAGTACGATTTCTTCATCAAGCCAGCCAAAATCTTCCGGCTGTACAATAGATTCGCGCTCAAAACTCCAACTTTTACTACGACCAGTTTCTTTTAATCCCCAACTGTCATAATTTCTGCTGTGGCTAAATTTTTTTACCTCGCTTGTACCGACAATTCGGCTGTAATATGATTGGCTGTCGGGGTCGATAACATTTATTAACGCTTTGTATTGACAGTTACCAACAATGATTTTGCGTTCATTAGAACCGTAATGCAGGTCAAATTGAGCTAAACTCTGAACAATTAAGGCAAAGGTCACGGCTTTGCTACGGAGTGTGGTAATACCCTCTAGCAACGCGCTAACCTTGCCAAAACGCGCTATTTCATCAAGCAACAAGAGGATTGGCAATATTTTTTTACCCTCTGCCGTGGTTTTGTCCGGGCGGCGTTCCAGAGAGCGGATAAGCTGGTTGGTCATTAGCGTTACCACGCTTCCCCACCGGGTAATCTTGTCACCATCAATGCAAAGAAAAATATGTTTATCTTCTAAATCGAGCCAGCTAAAGTATTTTGAATCTTTTTCTTGACTGTTGCGAAAAATGCTCATAAGCCGTGGGTCGGTGGCAAAAACTGTAATTCTGTTACTAATGGTAGTGCCTATACTGGCTATATTTTTTAATTCTAAATCCGTGAGCATATTGATAAAAATTTTGGCGTTTTCGTTATCGCTATCACCAATTTCTTCTACTAATTCACCTATTGGAGTAGACAAAATGGTTGTCATGGTGTCGATAAAACCGTAATCGCCATCAAGAAAATGCAAAATTGCCGCCGTTAGTAAGTTTTGCGCGGCTTCAATCCAAAATGGTTCACGGGTATTTGGCGGCAGGGGGATTACTGACATCGCTAATTCGTTGGCGTTTTGGACTAAATTTTCTTCCCCGCCATGCCGGAGTAGATAATACGGGTCGTAACCCCATCCATCCTCTTGATTAGGGTCGAATATAATGTAGTCACGTCCAACTACTCCCAACTCTTTAAGTTTGGCGTAATATACCGATAACTCGCCTTTGATGTCGGTAGTAAAAATAGGCGTGTCCCATGTCATTAGCACGTTTTTGGCTATTCCCGCGCTTTTACCCATGCCAACCACGCCATCAATCAAAATATTTCCGTCACGGTCTTTTGGTTTGCTAACAAAATATGTGGTTTTATTGATAAAGCCTATTGTTTTCAACCCAAAGAAAAACCCCACATTTTTGAAATCTGTGGTTAGCATAAATGGCGGCACTCTGTTACCGCTTCGCGCGTCTGGTGCGTAATTAGACAAATATAGATTTAAGACGAAAAGTGCCAGTGATATGACGATTGATAACAAAAGCACCAACGGCTCAAAATTCGCCCAACGGTGAGCAAAAATGGCACTATTAGAAATAGCCCATTTGAAAGGTAAATAAGTAATAAGAAAAAACCATGCCCCGGTGAATCCTATGTAATGCCATAAAATCCGTAAAATTCTTCCCGGCAATTCATATTCCCCCTGTGTTTTTATTCCGCAAAAACGCGGTATTTACTACGATGCTTTCTTAACAAACAAATTTCGGCGCGTACACTTTATCAACCCTGCTGTAACCCTCTGGGTTCATCAGCACAAAGTCTTTGTCCAGCTTTGAAAAATCTTCCGGGCGTATATATGGTTCGCGGGAAATAATTGTTTGCTTTGTCTGCCCGGTTTCTAAAATGCCGCCAGCGTCATAACTAACAACATAGCTGTCGCGCTTCATTTCGTAAGTGCCAGCCAATTCACTAAAATAGTTTTTGCTTCTTAGCCCATTGGCTTTAAGAATGGCTATATAGTCGCAATTATCAATAATAATATCGCTTTCAGCATGACTGTAGAATTGATTAAGTTGCGACAAACTTTGTATATAAATGGCGAAAGTTACACATTTGCTACGCAAAGTTGTAAACGCTCCTAAAAGTGAGCTAACCTTGCCAAAACGCGCTATTTCATCCAATAACAAAAGAATAGGCGCAAGGTTTTTACCCTCTGCGCTGGTGTTGTCCGGGCGGCGTTCCAGTGTCCGAATAAGCTGGTTTACCATCAGCGTTATCACATTCCCCCATTGTTCAATCATATCCTGTGGGATTCGTAAAAATATATGACAATGCTCTAAATAACTCCAATCAAAACAATTATTATCGGTCAAGCTGTTCCGCATAGCTTTGACAATCAACGGGTCAATGGAAAATTCCACCAACTCATTACCTATTTCCATACCAACCCCGGCAATCGTTTTCATTTCCAGCCCTTTGAGTTTAACCATGAACGCCTTTGCGTTTTCGTTATCGCAAAACATTACTTCGTCAAATAGTTCATTCATTGGCGTAATTTGTATTGCTTTCATGGTTTCGCTAAAATCCTTACCTTTACCGTAAAAATATAAAATAGTTGCCGTTAGAAAATTTTGACCGGCTCTTATCCAAACCCGCTCCCGCACACTCGGCGGCAGGGGGATGATTGATACAGCGATTTCGCGGGCGTAGTGGACTAATTTATTTTCGCCGCCGATACGTAGCATATGGAAAGGGTCATAACCCCAACCGTTAGGGTTTGTCGGGTCAAATATGATGAATGGCCGGTCTACTATGCCGCGCTTAAATAATTCGGCATAGTGGTCAGACAGCTCACCTTTAATGTCAATGGCAAATATTGGAGCGTTCCATGATTCAAACTGATGTTTGCCGTTGGATTTACTTTTGCCACTCCCAACCGAACCTACGATTAAAGCATTACTATCTACATTTTTGGGTTTGCTAATATAAAAGCGGAACAAAAACCACCAACGCACCCCAAAGAAAAAACCAGAACCCTTTTTTTGCCTGTGTAGCATAAACTTGGGAAATGCTTTACGGTCTTTCCCCGGATATTTGCTACGGTCAAATTTCCTGTATACATTAGCAATAAAAATAATAATTGTTACTGTGACAGAAAACCAAAATATCAATCTATCGCTACTCCCCCAATCGCGTAAAAAACTAGCATTAAAAAAGACAGACAACTTGTACCACAAAAATATAAGCAGAAAAAACCACGCGCCGGTAAACTTCAAAAAACAACCGAAAGCGCGGAAAATTCTACCCGGTAATTTCACTTTCGATTTACATATCCATGCTTTGAGATTTACCCATTTCGTGTTTTTGCCGCGCTTGCTCTTTAACTCTAGCTTTGTTTGCAGCTCGTTTTGCGTCAAAAGCCTGTCTTTTTGCGGAATGTTCTTTTGCCCCATCCATCTGTAACACCTTAACCGGGCTTTTTTCAATAAGTTTATGAACCGGGTTATTGTGTTTGTTTTCATGTACTGGTAATCCGTCAATTACATCAGCGGCGGCAGAGATACTACGTGTTGGGTCTGTAACTTTTCTAATTTTTTTGACAATTTTTCCAATTCCCTTAATCGCCATTGGTTAGACACCCCCTTTTTTTTACATATCCATTCCCATACTTTTTGATTTGGACTTTTCCTGTTTTTGCCGCGCTTGTTCTTTAATTCGGGCTTGTCTCCGTTTCCGTTCTTCGTCAAATTCTTTACGCCGCTTTGATAATTCTCTTTCTGCACTATCTCTACTTTGACCGCCGCCCGAACTCCTAGATGGTGAACTTGACTGTATTCTTCTTTCGTCAAGAATGTAAAGTAAATTTTGTGCAAATTCCTTGTTTTGCGCTTGCTCATTATTTCTAGCCAGCTTCTTCTCGGCTCGTCTTGCGTCAAAAGCCTGTCTTTTTGCGGAATGTTCTTTTGTTGCCGGTGCTTGGGTTTGTGATTTGGATGGACTAGCTTTTGATGGAGCGGCTTTCGCCGGTGACGCTGGCGTGACGGCTCGGCTCTGGCTTTTTCCGCTACTCGCGCCGCCGGTGCTACCACTTTTAGTTTCAGCCATTGGAATAACCCCTCTCTTACGGAATTTCGCGGATTTTTAGCGTTCTCACCTATCCATGTCGATACCCTGCGATTTTGATAACTCTTGCTTGCTTTGCACTT
>Ga0123353_10002691_pt1 | contig 22148 bp, 19 predicted proteins | sample TergutLab28metaG_3_FD_92763 | JGI IMG/M metagenome (GOLD analysis project Ga0123353, IMG submission 92763) | Labiotermes labralis P3 segment gut microbial communities from Petit-Saut dam, French Guiana - Lab288 P3 | ecosystem: Host-associated > Arthropoda: Insects > Digestive system > Gut ... | reverse complement strand
TATTAGGTAATTCTATAAAAAAAATGAATTGTCTTCGCACCCCTATGTAAAGAATTCTCCAATAAATATTCTCGATGCCTTGTGCGGGGTAGAACCGAGGCCACGAAACCCTACTACAGTCTCAAGCAGGGGGATCAAATCTGTAAATACGGCAAGTTTCCTGTAGGTCTATTTAAAGTGTACGTGGGTTCAAACTCTCCCCCTTGACTATTTGGATAGAGAGGGATAATTAAATTTAAGTTATACCTCCCAGGAAACTGCACCATGCAGTGCAACTCTAAACTGATATTCCCGTTGTGTTCTGTTTGTGCTGACACGTTGAAACAAGGCAATTGTACACACTCTGATATTTGGAACATGGGTGGTGGATGAGCACTGCAGATTCATAGAGATGGATTATGGTTTGGTGGACGTGTTTTGTTTTTGGGAATTCGAGGTATCGTGCTTAGATATAGGTACCAATTCAGGAGGCATTTTGGCGGAGCACGTTAATATGTTCTTGTAATTGAAACAAGAATCGTCTGGCTACCCATCCTGGGTTCAGGGTGAGGAAGACAAGGACAAATACATCGAGGACTACCGGCGCGCATTTCAAAAAATGCGGAGCAAAGTAATTTGGCAAAACTAAAAATGAACACGACGTGGGGAAAATGGGTGCACAACCAGATCAAGTGTCAGACAGCCCTTGTGACTTCAGTGAAAGAGCTGTACATGCTTCTAACAAGTCCGGGTTCTGAGGTTACAACCCTGATATTCCCGAAAGTTGACGTGGTATGCGTATCCTGGAAATTTTCCGAGGAAAACTTAGTCGCAGGAAGAATGTTAACGTGGCAATGGCAGCCTACGTAACAACACAGGCTCGACTGATATTGTACGAGTACCTGAGCGAATTTCTTGAGTCTGTCCTGTACTGTTATACCGACTTCTTTTATCTTCATTCAGAATGTAGATGAACCCACAAAAGTGAGAACAGGTGATTATCTGGGTCATCTCACAGACGAATTGGAGGTGTTTGGCTCTGGCTCCTTTGATGAAGAACTTAATTCCGCTGCCCTAAAAATTTTGCGTTTTCTGTTTTCTGCCCCTCGACAGGAAAACTTGCAACCATATGCAAGTTGAAGGGTATAACCATGAATTATGAAAATACAAAGGTTGTAAAAACCTTGAGTGATATTATTTTGAAATACAAAATCCCGGTGCATTTACATAATCCTAAGAAGATGAAGCTCTAACATCGTGGTGTCGTTGTGTCTATAGCTGAAACAACGGAGTACAAGATTGTCTTATGGACAATTTTGACTCCTTGACATATGATCACGATTCATTTATTTTAACCAGGCTAATTTGCAATTAATTAATTAAGTTATTTATTTATTTATTTATTTATTCTAGTCGGGATGAAGTCCAATAAATATAGGCGCTATTGTGCATTTCAGTTTATTTTAGGTTATGACTCTGAAGCCGTAACACCCATTTACATTAATCGTTGCAGGACCATGCAGTTGCGGCAAATCCACGTTTGTAATTATATTGTTGAAGAGAAGGGAGCAGCTTTGTGACATTGTGTTTAAAAATATGGTTTGGTGTCGTAGTGAAAACAACGCCCCACATTGTTTGAAAAACGTTTCGTTTGTTAAAGGTGTACGAGACTTTGAGGATCCTGAAAATGTACCTACAATAATAGTGTTGTGTGATGTAATATACTCTGCCTATTCTACAAAAGCGAAAGAATTATTTACCAAATGATCGCATCATCGTAAAATTAGTGTGATTCTAATTACACAGACCTTATTTCACCAAGATTCATCGTCACGTAATATTTCCCTAAATAGCAATACACCGTTGTGTTTAAGAATCCGAGAGACAGGACTCAGACTGTCCATTTGGCTCGATAAGTCTACCGTGAAAACATTTCCAGTTTTCAAAAACGTAACTGCAAGTTTGTAAGGACGCGCATAGGTATTTATTCTTGGATCTAATGCAGTCGATTAACGATTTACTAAGAATTATAACAAAGATTTTTTCAGGGGAAACTTGTGAGGTTTTTGCACCTGTACAAGGTAATGAACCAGTTAAAGTTACAACTACACTTTCTCCACGTCATTAAAGATGCTAAATCACAAGCCAGACGCGCGTTATTTGCATTTGCAGACGAGGAATTCATAAAAGTTATTGTCGAGTGAGCTACAATCACGCTAAACGGAAATCATAAATTAACGAATGACGAATATAGCAGGCTAAAGAAATACAAGAATCGCTTACGAGCGTTGGTAGACCCTAAAATCAGTTTCAAGAATAATAATCAACTTTTAGTTCAAAAGAGCGAGTTGATAGTTCCATTCCTCTTAAGTTTTTGTAGGCTGTAATAGGAGCACTAATTAATAATAGTAACATTTAAAAAAGGCGTTGTAATATATGATTATAGTTCCTTGGTAACTGTGGGGAAGTCGTTCTCAGGAACCCCCAATACAAAAAGAAATACTAAAAAGTAAGGATCATAGCTATAACAAATGGGCCCCAGTTCGTTTGCATCAAGATCCATACTTGAAAACCCAGAAAAAAAAACGGCAACCCATCCCCATTCCAATAACAGACTCTGCCAGTACCAAACCGAGTATTAAAATGAAACACAAACGGAAACGTATAATTGGTTCAGTGCCTCTGGTTAATACAAAATTTGAATTACAAAGGAATGCTTCACCTTCCATTCAAAGTACATTTATAACTTATTAACACGTAAAGTATCCCACGACCGCACTTTTGGTGTGTACAAAACGTTACTGACAGTTCTTTTAAAATAGGACCGCCGAGTTGTGAATATAATAATGAACGCGTGTTTGTGGATAACAAAACGTACAAGGCAACACAAATCTTGTGGGAATTACGAACCCAATCACGACCTGGTAAGCCCTTGGTCACCAAGACAAACAAGCATATAAACAAATACTCTTGCAGTCTAATTAAATATAGTCCCTCAGGCAAGATCAAAACAAACAAACGTCGCAAATATACGCGGTTTATTTCGCAACAGTTTACAATCACAAAGAAAGTGCCTTTGGAATCGAGTTAATAATAATGTCTCAGGGTAAAGACTCTTACGATCCTAAATATCCAGCAGGGTTCGGTTCAGTTGCGAAGTTATTAATGGCCAGTAAAAATAAGAAATAGGATGTGGAAAAGTGACTGTCAGGACAGAACCGTACACTTTGCACAAACCTGTGCGAAAAACGTTCCCTATCAATCGGTATACTGTAACAAATACTGATTATGTCTGGGAGATGGATCTTGCAGATTTAAGTTCCCTCTCAAAATACAAAGATAAGTACAAATACCTCTTGAACGTCATTGACATAATTTCACGGTGAGCTTGAAGTGTGCCTCTAAAGGACAAGACGGATGCCTGAATTTCATCAGCTTTGAAACCTTTATTTTAAAATAGAAAACAATTGCCACACAATCACCCAATGGTACTGAAATTATTAATGCAACAGTCCAACAGTACCTGAAACGTCAGGGAGTAAATTATCACTAGACTTACAGTACGGACATAAAGGGCGTTGTTGTCGAGAATTTTAACAAAACTCTGAAGGCAAGGATGTAAAAATATTTCACAAAAATAACACATACCGTCATTTGGACGTCATAAATAAATTATTAACAGGTTCAACAAGTCAGTCCATTCCACAATAGCTTTGCCTCCAAGCAAAGACAAACCATCAAACATTTACTCTGTCTGGCAAATAATGAATAATCTCTGAACTAAAATTCCGCAAGGTCGTGTGAAATTTAAAGTGGAGGATCTTGTGAGGATACCAATATAAAATGTAAAGTTTTCTAAGGCATTTGAACAAACCTTCTCAACAGAGATATTTCAGATTTTCAAAGTCACACAGCACGTGCCCCAACCTCTTTAAGAACTGACAGTCTTGCAATGTCGTACAATCAAAGGCACGTTTTACTATTACGAGCTTGTCTAGGTCACTACTTCACCCACGGACAAAATTTGAAAGAGAGAAAACTAGTAACAAGGTCGGTTTTAAACAGCATCTTGTCGAGTGGAAAGTATACGACGAGACATTCAACCCTTGGTTAAATGCTACCGTTGTCAAGAAATTATAATGAGCATTTTTATGTATAATTGCCTTCAGATAGTTCGGATTATTATTTTCCGGCCAACACAATAGCCGACTTTAGAACCAAACTGGCTACACCACTCTAGTTGGTACATGGCGGATGGGAGGACGTACTATTCGAGATATTCTATCCTAAAGGATAAAAAAGCGTTTTTTGCACAATTCGCTTTCTTTAGATTCGAAGGAAATCATATCTCCTGTAAAACACTATGAATCTGTTTTTGATCTTCTGACCAATATACCCCAATTTTTCGAACCGTCTATATATGGAAGCTTTCTGTATATTTAGCAACTTCATAAACAATTATGAAGGGCAACGTGAAGAGTTCTTTAATTCATATCGCGGGGAAAATGCCATTATTGTTAATGAAAACTTAGTATCTTATTTCCCTGCTAGTGTATATAATGGTATTGATGATTTAGCAGAAACAATTATGAACTCTGGTAATTGCGGTTCTTCCACATTGAACCTACCCACAAAAAGTAATTTTAACTTTGTTCAGCCTGAAACCGTATACGTTTACACGGAAATTACAAACAACATTTAGTTGGAGATAATATTGTGCGACTACTAACTTCCTTGCACATCCCATCGGACACGGGTTACCACAGATTTGAGTATCCATTGTACAAGCCAGTGGAACAGTCCTTTATAGAGTCAATTTCGATTCGTCTAGTTATGAAAAGTGGTGTAAATGTATTGTTTGACGAGGGTGATATCCGTGCCCTGTAATACTACACTATAAAAGCAAGTCCTCAGCGCATTAAATCTCCGTTTGTCAGTTACAATGGATCGATACACACAGAACTACTTTAGTCTAAGTGGTGGTGGGGAAATTGGTCCTGTTTACAGGGCTAGTTTCAGGTTGCAGAGGGTAACGTTATAGGCACCTTCTTCACAGGGCTCTTCCGTTTTGTTAAACCTCTTTTGCATTCAGGGACAAAGGCTGTAGGAAAAGAATGCTTAAAACAGGTTCCAATAGAATAACTGATATTCTTAATAAGGAACCAGAACAGCCTGTGGGCGATATTTTCAAAACTCGTTTTAGTGAAGCAAAAGGTAACCTTAAACAAACTATTAAAAAGATAACATGGTCTGACTTGCATTTAAAAAGGAGTCGTAAGTCAAAAAATGCTCAATCTCAAGGCAAACGTAGGAAGGTGAAGTATATTTTCACAGACGAGATGAAGAAGAAATGATGGTGTGCTTAAAATCTGGTCTAGACATCGTCCTGAAGCATAGCATACAAACATCTTTCGTAAGTGGTGACACCGCTACATACAAGTCTGTTGCGCCGGCAGACAACCCTGCACGGCTTGAATTTAATTGCTCGCGCCATAGCGTTTTCTACATTGATTTAAATTCTGTGCGTGTACTCTTGCAAATCAAACTTGTCAAAACTGATGGATCGGATATAAAAAGTGCTGAGGGAAACACAGCTGGTTGTATCAACATCTTGTTACATTCAATGTTTAGTTCTCTCAGTGTCTCCTTAAACGGTAAGCCAATTACTCTTCACGAGACAAATTACCACTGAAAGGCGTACCTTGTAAAGCTCCTAAACTACGGTTCTCATGCTCTTGGCACGCATCTAGTCCCAAGTTTCTGTTACCTCGATTCGCCTGGGGATCTCGGAAACAACAGTGTTTATACCAGACTATTAAATTACCTCAGCAACGGCATAACTCTAAAACTATACGGAAGGCTCCGTGCTGATTTTTCAATTCCGATAGCGTAGACATGAACGTTAAGCTTACACTTGCACCAGAAGCTTTTCATCTTTTGACCGCTTCAGACGATAACAAAGTGCGCATTAAGATTTTATACGCTACTATTTTTATCACTCAAGATGAATTGAAGCCCCCCCCCCTTTTTTTTGCTCAAGCTAAAGTTTTGGAAATGAAACGGAAAACAAATTATCCTGTTACACATACTCAGATTGAAATCTTCACTGCCCAGCAGGTGTCTATCGATAATGTATTCCCCGGACCAAAACTCTGCATTCGTTGGTTCTGCAAGTACAAATCCATTCATCTTTCATCATTATGATATGACAAATCTCGTGTTGTATTAAACGGTGTTCAGCACCCTTCCGAGCCACTCACTATGGGTTGCACTTCAACCTTTGGGGCTACCAGGGCTTACGAAATACTCCTTTCAAGTACTGCTATTCATCAGGATGACCGTACTCACATGTTTACCTTAGAAATCTTCACGAAGGGCTTCTATATATTAGGCTTTGACCTAACACCAGACAGAGAGGCGGACGAAAAACATATAAGCTTCCCCGTCAGGGAAAAGTGCGCATTGAGGCACGGTTCAAAAAACGCTGCAGAACCCGTCACTAGCATTTGTATGCAGAATTTCCTGGACACGTCGAAATCGACAAATCTAAAAACAGCACAGTAGAATGAATATCATTCAGATCTATAAGTTTTAACTAAATGTGTAAAGTATTTTCAAGGCCTTTATCCAATTGATCTTTTATCATCCACATCCTCAATAATTTTCATCAACTTGGACAAGCATTACATACCCGGTTTGCATTGTGTAGCTGTTTGTATTTCCGACTCTGGATACGCCGAATATTTTGATTCGTACGGTTTGCCAACCTACAAGTTCGAAATCACGGCATTTCTGGAACGCCAATCAATTTCTTGGACATTTAATCGCCAACGACTAAAGGGATTAACTTCGAATGTCTGCGGTAATTATTGCAGCACCTACGCACTCCACAGAGCCAGAGAACAATCCATGACGTCATTCGTGAACATGTTTGTACCTGCAACAATAACATTTAGTGGGCATGTTCCGCGATCAGTTTGGATAGTGTCCCGCTTGCGGCTAGTTGGATCAGCAGCAGTCGTACAATTCACAGATGTAAATGAACGTAAGTTCATTCATACGTATCAGTCTTCAATGTCTCTCTTAGTGATTCACTTAATATTTTTGGAAGTGCAAGATGGTGAACTCGTGGCCAAGGAGTTAGCGGCTGTCCACTCCCACAGTAATAGGGTCTCATCATATGTCTTTAAGAGACCGTACGGCTGGGAAGAAGTACGATCCTTTAACGCCAGAATGAATCAGTCTATTGACCACGGATGTAAGTGGAATGATGGCGATGTATTATACTCAGATATGGAGAGCTGGAGACTGTGCTACATCGCGAAGCATCATCTGTCGTTGCAATCTATTGCTTCGGGCCACAGAAATCCCAATTTATTAGTTTTCTCATCGACCGTACAGTTATTGATATCACTCAGCTAGGATGCCCTCCACTCGCCGACATAAATCTACCAGGCATCAGCTGCAAGTTTGCGTGTCTTAAGTCCAGACAGGTTTTTACATTGCGGGAGGCCTATTCATTAGCACAGTGGCTAAACTTTTACATTCTTTGTCTGCAGTATGCAAAGTGTCCTACTCAGCCTGCATATCATTGATGTTTTCCAGATTACGGGGTTGCTTCTTCGTACATACTTCTTCAACGAGCAAGCCACAACGTACGTCTTCATCTACCTGAATGAGGACCTCAAACCACAGGTGTAAATTGGAACTTCTTCAGGTCATGTGGTTTTGAATATCATACAGTGGTTAATTCTCGTGACATTCAAAAGTAGTATATCGAAGAATGAAGTGCACGAAGTTGGTGACTCGCGTCATACCCTGTCAATGTACTGTGGACAGTATATACGCATTACGATTGAGAACACTCAAGTGTATCTAAGCAAAAAAGATTGGTCACAACTAATGGATTTAGCGAGTGCTTGCATAGACAGACAAGTGACCAAGTTTTGTAGACTCCAAGATGAACTGGTGGAGTGGCGAGATAAGCGTGTTCAATCATAGTGCTTCTTTACACCTCCAAACACAATTCCATTTATTTCGATACATTGTGAGATGAACCAACGTATAAGAATCAGTCTTGTACCAATTAAATGCGTATAAGTGTGGATTATTTGATTTGTACACCTATGTAAAAAATGTATTTTTTATTTTAATAACCTATATTGCATGTTTCTTCTTATAATTGTATTTGTACGCCTATTAAAATATATATTTTTTATTTTAATGTACTATATTGTATGTATATTAAACCTATTAAAGAAATTGTATTTTTAATTGTATTAACATATTGTATACAATTTAAACAGAAAAACGTGTATTTATTTATTACCCAAATCCTATTTCATTTGAAAAAAGACATGGTTCAGGATGGTGGGATTCGAACCTACAATCTTTCAATTGTGTGTCTGGAATTCTACGGCTCAACCGCCTCCTTTTCAAGAATAACAAAGACTTAAACAGCTAATATAAATTTAAAAAGTAGCGCTTTAACCGCCATATTGTAAAAGTTAGTTATAATTAAAAATGGCGGACATTAAAGTTAGGTTATACTTTAAAAATAGCCGCCATATTGTAAAAAGTTATGTTATATTAAAAAAGAGCGCGCTGGCGTCATATTGTAAAAATTAAAAAATTCAGTTTTACTAAAAAAAATTTAAAATTTAAAAAATTGTGTGCGTCCGCCATATTGCAAGATGGCAGTCATCCAAGATGGCGGCCAAATAGGCGCCAGGCAGTCTGGGAGCCAAAACAAAAGGGTTAAAAGCGACAAGCTGTCTGGGAGGAAAGTAGTTTGTATAATAATTAACTCAATTGCATATCAATCAAGGCCATATGAATATCAATTAGGTTATTTGCATATAAATCAAGGACGGATGAATATCAATTAGATAATTTGCATATCAATGAAAGACGTATGAATATCATTAGATAATTGCATATAAATTGGTTCATTTGCGTATTAATTAGGGGTTGTGGGACGGGAATTGACCCCGCCGCCATGTTTGTTTATTTATAACGTCACTTCCGGCCGGTAAGGTGGCTTGCTTACTACTGGCCACCACAGAGGCACGGGGCATTCTAGTGGATCCTCGCCCACATGGTGTATTACCGTTTTCAACATTGGAATCGAGTGTCGCCCACCGACTATGCTGACTTCATGCGGCGTGCCCGTTGGAAAGCATATCACACGGCGCGTTGGCGGGAAGAAGTTGGGAATTACCTTGAGATACTGTAATATCAGACATACACTTCCTGGCAGTACCACGTCCCACCGTGCTTCGGAACATAACGTCCCAGCAACAGACCTGTAAAGACACCACCGACAGGCGACGTCGCCACGCTAACGAGCAATCACTTAGGTTCATGAGACACAAGCAATAATTGTCACAAATCCGACACACAAGGACAAGCTGCCGTAAACACCATATTACTGAGTTACCTCCCACATAACCACTGTATTTTTCTATTGAAGGAACAATAAATGTGTACTTACAAAATAAATTCCAGTAGTGAGAACATTTTTCTCTTCTCCACAACGGCCAGATCGGCTCTGCTGGCCACCGAGTCTTCTATTCAATGGAAACTGGGGCTTTTTCCACGGAGTAGAGCAGACCAGACGTCCACCTAGTGCTAAAGCCTGCCTACATTCCCCCTAGATGCGTACATAGCATGCATATCATGGACAGGGAAATCTTTACCTTTACTGTGATAAAGAATATTACAAATATCCTTCTAAATCTTTTTTCCTTTCTTATTTCATATATAAGGTGCACGAAATCTTCTCAGAACTACGTTTTCAAATGCTGAAAGTCACGTTGTGTAATGTGTTATATTTCTTTTAACTTTCAAAGCATAATATAGCAGCAATTGTACCCTGTTTATTGATGTCTACATCGCCAAGTAATCTGCAAGAAAGAAGTAAGGTTGCCGCTGCACACCTAATCTAGTTCTTATGGGTTGGTAAATGTTTTGCTTTACGTATCCTTAACCTCGACACCAGATGGAAATAATTTGTCAGCTTCATACTCCAGTCGCTTAACCCCCGTTGAAGGAAACTTGCATTACGTTGTATTGTGGTAAAGTCAGCTCAAGAGATAAATAAAAAACAATGAGAGAATGTGAAATATTTCAAATCTTTGGGCAGTATGATAACAAATGATGCAAGATGTATATGTTAAATAAAATCCAGGCTTGTCATGGCAGAAGCAAAATTAAAAAAAAAAAACGTTTTCACCAGAAAAATTGGACTTGAAATTTCAGGAAGAAGCTAGTAAAATGTTATTTTTGGATTGGAGTTTTGTACAGTGCAAAAACTTGGACATTTCGGAAAGTAGATCAGAAATACGTGGGAAGTTTTGAAATGTGGTGCTGAAAAGGATGGAGAAGATCAGTTGGTCTGATCTTGTGAAAAATTCTAAAGGATTGCAGAGAGTCAATGTGGATATCCTACATGCACTAAAATGAAAGAAGGCCAACTGGATTGGTCACATCTTGCGTAGGAACTGCCTTCTAGAAAACGTTTTTGAAGGGAAGATGGAAGAAATGACAGAGGTGACAGGAAAACGAAGAGCACGTAAGTAGCTACTGGATGACCTTAAAGAAAGAAAAGGATATTGTAAATTGAGGGAGGACGCACTAGATCGTACCCTGTAGATAACTCACTTTGGAAGAGACTATAAACCTGTAGTAAGACAGACTACAGAATTAATAAATTCAAGATATTCTTCTGTAGATAGCAAAACCACTTTTGTAACATGTTGTCTTTCAGTGTACTTTCAAGGTCACGCCCTCATATTTAGTGAAATTTTTATTTTATAGCTTTCCCTAGGACGTTGAACGTGTTAGATCAGATTACTGGTATGGGTGGTGTGTGCAAATAGTAAATGCACATAAATAGTAGCTACACATAAAGTTTATCAAATATTTCTTCTAAGAATTGTGGAATTTTATTTTAGTGATATTGTACATTGAGCTTTAAATGAATGACTTCTAATTTCGAAGTTTTTAGGAGAGTTGGAGAACAAATTCCAACAATTCTACCCGTGCGATTTAATCTGGACACTGATCACTGTGACGGCTTCTTCGTGATGTTCCTCTTGTGACACAAGTAGGGCCGCAGCCTCTCTAAATCACCATTACATTAATGTAAATCACGCATGGAATTATAAAGTCTATAAAGCTTTGTTCAATATCCCAATACACATTCTTGATAATGGTGTTGAATCTTTCAGACGCGCTACATTGATGATCTGTGCTGTCGTGACACAGTGACGCCTAGTGTTCAGTGTGAAGTAGGGTGTTGTTTTCTTCAGGAAATGTTTGCTTCTCTGCTTGAACCTTCCCTGTTCCAGAATCCTCAATCCTGTCCAAAATAATACAGCTTTTTAATTATATCTGTAACATTTCTATGTAGATTATAACCACGTGTTAGGTGGTGGTATAGCGTGACTTAATTGCAATTTTCAGGCTGAGATATTAATATAGAATAAATAATAATAAACTGAGATTAGAGAGCTGAGGAGAATACTTGGGCCTAATGGCGTCGAGATAACGAGGAACTGAAGAAAACTACATAGTAATGAGCGTAATAATCCTATTCTTTACCCAATATTGTTCGGGTGATAAAATCAAGAAGAATGAGATGGGCGGGGCATGTAACATGTATGGGGAGATAGGAGATGCATAACGGGTTTTGGTGGGGAAACCTGAGGAAAGAGACCACTTGGAAGAACCAGGCGTAGATGGGAGGATAATATTAAGATGGATCTTCAGGAAGTGGGATTTTGGGGCATGGACTGGATTGATGTGGCTCTGGAGAGGGACAGGTGGCGGGTACTTGTGAATGCGGTAATGAACTTTCGGGTTCTATAAAATGCGAGGAATTTCTTGACTAGGTGAGAACCCTTTAGTTTCTCAGGAACGACTTTGCTCCATGGAGTAAGTAAGTAAGTAAGTAGGTAAGTGAACTGCAACTTAGGATACAGTTGTAGTAGTGAGATCATGCCTGAGTCGCCAAGATTCTGCAAAGACAGATAGGAGATATCTAAGCATAAGAAAAATTGATACACCCTGTAGAATTTTCATCATTTTGAGAGTCAACCAAGCGTGGCTGTCCAACAACAGCGCCGTAGAACACAAAAAGTTAACAATAATACAGCAAGGGTAATTATTTTTAGACAAAGTTTCAAAAATTGCATATTTTTTTATTTCGAAAATTAGACGCACAATGCCTGAAACCTTAAATAATTTCGAGGTTTAAATTCCAAACACTGCCGAGGGCGCAGAAGTTTCGAATTTACTGTGCCCTTAAATGCGTTCACGACCTACCGCACGTCGAGGCCGGGAGCATGTGAAGAATGACAGGATTTATTATGAAGTATCTGGTGAAAAAGTCTAAACAAGATTATTGCTTCATACATTGTTCTTTCTGTTTCCTCAGATAAACTAGTTACGTATTCGCCTACCAAAATAGTGTATGGGAATTAAAGAAGAGATTCAGAAAGTTTCTGAAGGTAAGTACCTTATTAGGTGTTGTATTTACTTACGTAGGCTGATTAATTGACAAGGCGTTACATATAATTACAATATAAACAGTTGTTTAAAAAGTAACTACATTTTTGGTCGAGGGGTAGATAACTTACTCGTATATAAAAAAAACTTTAACGGGTTACTCCATTAAAACTGTTTTGGATTTCCCATCAAAATTCGACACAAAATACTATTTAACACCAATTATTTATAATGAGTGAGCCGCGATAGCCTAGTAGGTGTAGCGTCTCGCTAGTGTCTGGGCGTTTCGGGGGTCGAATTCCGGTGGGGGTGAAATTTTTCAAACCTGTCCAGACCGGCCCTGGAGTCCACGTATCCTCCTGTAAAGAGGGTATCGGTTCTCTTTCCCGGCAGTAAAGCGGCCGGGGCGTGTCTTTGGCCACTCTCCCCTATCTAGCGCCGAGGTTTAAGAAAGAGTAGAGCTACCGTCTACTCCCCTTCTGGGCCTTCGTGTCCGTTTATAAAGCTAAATTTAACTTTACATTTTTATTCATAATGATCGGCACTCACTTGATCACTTGATAACTCCCCTTGTGGCGAAGAATAATCCTTGGGAATCTACAAATCACCAAGCCACGCAATTGTCTGCTTTTTATTGAACCCGCAACATCTCTGCCTCAGATATATCGCGTCCACATAACGATAGATTAGTGTCTGTGCACGCTATTATGGAATTTGGGGTAGTTGGTGTACACAACCTCACATTAACCACTTCACTTAATTAAGGGTAATAGTCAGAATGCTTAATAAAGACAAACTAGGTGCACTTTTTTCTTAATTTATTCTCACAATTTGTCCTCGACATGTTTCGAATAGACTAACTGTTCATCATCAGGAGGTAGTTACTATATATGCAACATACGGTATTTACCATGATGAAAAAATTAGCTTTACACCCCCGCTTCTTTACCCTCTCTTCCTACTGGCTAAAAGACTGGGTGGCTCCAGAGCCAGTACCGGGGTGCTGATAAGTCCTTAGCCCGACCAGGAAGGAAACAAGCTCGGAAGCATGTAAGGGACGCGCGCGATTTCAACAATATCGAGACGCGAGCAGTCGTCAAGTATTTTTTTTCTGCAAGGCAAGGCGTCGAAAGAAATTCACGCCATTCTGACAGAAATATTAGCTTGTTTCCTTCCTAGCCGGGCTAAGGACTTATCAGCACCCTTGTATGACCGCTTTAGACAAAAGATAAATCTCCTGAATTGGCAATAGATGTAACGACAATTTTTCAGTCGTCCGGCTTTTAGACTCGTCTTTGTTCCGAGTTCGCTAATCGGGCTCTATCCTGTCCATATTCTCGTATATGTACCCATTTCTATATTGCCCTTTATTATTATTATTATTATTATTATCAACATCAACAACAACAACAATTATCTGCATGCCTGTACTTTACACAACACGTTGCTGGCACCCCAGATTTCAGCATGTAGTCACCTGTTTCTGCGATTATCCTCCGACACGGATCGCACAGTCTGAGGCAGGAATGTCAGGCCGAGAGTGAGCAGGCCCGTCAACAGCAGACCGACTGAGCAGATGAGACTTGCAGTGGGCAGGAATGTGTATGTCCTAAGAAATGTCGCGAGCTCAGGTGACACAGTTACTCGTGTTTCGACCCATACTATGGGGAAGAGTATTTCAGGAACTCCAGCAAACATTCTGAGAAGGGGCGAAAAGTGTCAATCAGCACTAAATTAAAATGAAATAAGCGTGAAAGTAAACACACATGTTTAGTTATAAGACGTTTTCTACATACCCTGATAACTGTTACTCAAAGTATCTGAACATACAGCTCCCAATTCCCCGCTCAAATTATACATGACGCACTTCCCATCTACACATTTGGCAAATTATGCACATGAATTATGGTCGCTTACAAAAGAATACAAATTTGTAAATTCCGGGATTAAAAAATCCATTAGCAAACTTCGCTCTAGGGAATTATTCCTCACTATGAGTGAAGTTTAATTAAAACCGCACAAAGTTAGTCAATTTAGCACTGCGCTACTGCAAGTGAGCACAAGGAAATGAGGTTCAATATTTTGATTGTGTTCCAGGTTGGTATTTTTGTGTTTAAAGTGCGGCTTTCTTTCAACTTTTGTCGAATTCTTTATTATTCCCCGCCCAAGAATGACACTTTCGCCATCTTGATTATTACATTTCCTTCAACGGGTCCTTTCAAATTGTCACACATGTACTAACGAAATTCGATCTTCCTTGGAAACTGAAATTACGGTTGTTCACTGCAGAGGGCCAGCACAATACACTACATAACCTCACACCAAACATTTTATATTTCACGTGCTTCTGTCTGTAAACCCTCCAAATATTCATCTTCAGATTAAGCAAAAATCGTGAAGATTCATATCATGCATTTTTCTCAAGCCTTCTATTACTTCCTCCCGCATACCCCTAAATAGTCTCCTCCCTACCCTGTCTTCAACACTCTCAATATTTTGTTCCCTTAATATTACAGACCAAGTTTCACACCCACGAAAACAGCAGTTGTTTAATGCCTAATCAGTGCGATGATTATATAGGAAACTCTGGCCAGGGAAGAATTTCACTCTAAATAAGGAACTACAGCAAACTCCCAGTTTCACTACGTCTAATCCCAATTACAAGATAGAAGATAAAAACTTTTTCCACAAAGTGATGTAAGAAGTGAGAACTCCTCTCAGTTTATTGCTAAAATTAGTGGGCAAATTATTATTTGATACAGTGACCCAAAACTTCCAGCCAGCTAATTCTTTTAAATCAGTCAGAAAGTAATTTTACAAGACATTGTACAGTATAGAACAATGATACGCACATTCCCTAAATTAATATTTTAATTTTTAATATTTTTATATTTTCTATATATTCTGAAACCGAGGGTCCACTTTCAGGACAATTTTTGTATGCACAGTTATAGTATGGTATGTTTGACATGCATCGGTATAAGCACTGCTTATACTGACAAATGTAAAACGTACCGTACCGTACCATAACTGTATATACAATCGTGTTCCTTAAGCTGAACCTTGGGTTTCGAAACACGTAGAAGACATGAAAGAATTAAAAATGAAAATATTAATTTAGGAAATTTGCATTTTGTTGGTTTATATTGTATAATTATATTATAATGCACGGCGCAAAAAAAAGTACAAGACTTTTTCAGCCCTTTATTCTCACCTTTAACAAGAACAGTTCACATTTTATTGTAATTTTGTCCCAGTATTTTTCCACTATTCCCTCTCGTGTCTGAGCCATTTATCTTATTATGGTTCTAGCTGCTTTGTCTCTATAAATATCAATCCCTTTCGTGATCTATCAACCATCGTGTCACAACTGTGTCCACATCGCCGTCAACTTGAAATGCGGCCGCCAAGATTTGGCTTCAGCAATGGAGAAAACCCAATCACTCGGCTACGAATTCCCCTTGCATAATCACAGCCAGTGTCTGTTCTCTTGTTACAGAGTTACGCAATTCGTGAATTTATTTTCTGAACAACCATCCTGCATGCCGTTCTGACGCAACTCGATGAAACTACTTACACGCCAAGTTAGAAGAACAGGATCGAGCAATATGTTACCTAATTCTGGGGTTTGGTTGTAGCAAGAGATTGAGTTGAAGTCGTGCTGTGATGTCAAGTGGTATTCCAGTCGTCTGCAACAATTATTGAACATTTGACTGATGATAAATTTAAATCTGTACACTAAGAGATGAAACAAAAAGGTTTGTCTTGTTACATTAATGCACAATAATTATATTTTAGTACCGTAAAACAATTGAACATCAATCAAACTTTCGATGTAAGAATGAGTTTCTGAATTGTGTAAAATTTATGAAAGTGCATCCATCTTCCTTCGGGTTCGAACTCAAGTCTGTGGAAGCCCAGGCAATGCAAGTAACATAATAAAAACATCACACGACAATGAACGGTAACAATTTAATAAAGTGATCAGAAATGCAATCATAATGCTTACAAAAAACCACGTGTGTTTCCTGTACAAGTACTCACAACTTCAACCCCAACAGCCAGGATCCATGAACACTGAAACAAAGAAATATGACACAGACACTTCGCCGTTCTCCAACCAAATGGAGTCTCGACATAACACGCATAGATGTAATTTTGTTGATGTGCAGGTCGCCGCCATCAGTCAGAGGTATCGGCCGAAATGGTCAAAGAATGGTCGATACAGATCAGGAGATGAACTCTGCTGGGAATGCGACAGATGTTCTTCAGCAAGTTTTGGTAGCGACTGCTCATGCTGTTCACTAGACGCTACTCTAAACGCTTGATGTTTTCATTCTGAGTGTATTAGCAGAAAAGTCTCTCTCTCCTACCAATAGCAGTTCAGTAATCTCTCTTTTAACTAGCAGTCCCGCGCAACGCGCCACATACATCCACCCATCAGCGCGGATCAACTCTTTGCCTGTGGACTGGAGGCAGTAGAGGGGTAGGGAAAACTAGACTGTCCACTAGTGCCGTCTAATGTCAAAATAGATGCATGCGGTACAAAACTAAGTTGCCTGTGGACTGGAGGCAGTGGAGGGGTAGGGAAAACTAGACTGTCCACTAGTGCCGTCTAATGTCAAAATAGATGCATGCGGGTCAAAACTAAGGTAAAGGCAAAGCCGTCTCTGTGCACGAGATGGATGCATAAAAGGTGGAATTCTATTATTTCTTAGCATCGACACTAGAAGGAGATGAAGGGTCACTTCACAACCGAAACGCTTTTCTGTGCTCCACCTACTGAATGGGTCGGTGGATTGTCCACAGAGCTGGTCCGGATGTTTTGAGAACAGAAAAATCTCTTGACCTTCAAGGACCTCTTGACCTTGCAAAATATTCTTCAACTACAGAAAGGCACAGTAACCAGAAATTTACACTGGCTTATCTCACGAGAAGGAAGAGTCGTTAGCTTACTTGTGTCAGTTGCGTTAACTGCCATGAAGCTTGGACTGAATGTGTCAGAGACCTGTGACAGGCATGGTAGGAAGTAAATTTTTTATTCACATGAAGATGAAGGTAAAAGTGTCCCTGTGCTACCTTTACCCACGGAGAAATAGTACCCAGTGTCCTGTAAACAGGAGACTGACTGAGTCCCAGAGCTGTAGAGAAGAAAAACGTTTTGCCCCCTCCGGGAATCTAATTACCTTTCCTCAGACATTCATTCCGTATCCTACTGACTACATTGGAAGAGGCATTTTAGCTTCCTTAATTCATATAAAAGGGGCAGCAATGAGAGAAATTACGAAAAATCATATATGTGTGTGATGTTATGCTACATAAGAAATACAACAACCAGCAAATCACGCAATAACTAGGTGGAGCAGAATTCTGTTTGAGGAGACGAAGAAGGATTCTGCTAGTCACAAAATTCCCTGTCTTTTATAAGACCCAAAGTTTCTTTACCTTTTTCAAAACAGCCCGTCATTTCTCCGTGCCCTGTGCCAGGGAAATCTATTGTTATTTCTCAAGAACTACTTCTAAAAAATCCTATTAATTATTATCCTCAATTCTAATACTAGGTCTAAGACATGTTTCCTTTTATGTGAGTTTTCTTACTACATTCTTCTCTATTTCTCAACTTTCCCACTTATGTTGCTTGTTCCGATTGTCTTGTGTATTTTCTAACACGTTCATTATACCCTCCAAATAATATACAATGCAGAGCACAATTTATGAAATCTCATCCTACGTATTTTTTTCGCCACTTTCTCAAATAACGTGAAATTTTTTAAATGTTCGCTATGAAGAGACTTTCTGGTTGTGACAGCTTGTAATCTGGTAGGTACAAATTCAGCAACGCATCAGATAAACTTCCTTAGTCCCTCTTTAAAACGTAAGATTTTTTAGGCATGGAGATTTAAGTCTTCTAGAATGTGAGGTTCTGTCCTTGGGGATGGGGGTTTCCTACTTTTTTAAGGATCGTAGTGCGTTGTTAGGGACTGCTTAATCGAAGGTTTGAGGCATTATACTTTTAAACACGTCGGCAAAAACACGGTATCACATTCCAGAAGACGTCTTCAGCAACCCTGCTGTGAAATTTCAGTGTTGCTTTTTTACGAACCTTCTTTTTAGGTATTTTCCGGTCAATGAAAGAAATTTTTGCAAATAAAATATTACTTAATGATGCCTCTAACGCCCGTTCATGGTTCTTTCGCAAAATTGCGAAAAGTGACCGTTACCTTCGTCATATCTGTCCGTCCTTCCGTCTGTCTGCATCTGTCTCTCCACAGGGAACGAAACCACGGCTCCCAATGGACGGATTTTCTTAAAGTTTGATATATGAGGATTTTTCTACAGTCAGTTCAGAACATTCCAGTTTAATTAAAATCTACCAAGATTAACGGGTACTTGGCATGCAGACCTATGCAAATTTATAATACTCGCTGGTTTATTCTGAAAATGTAAAATATTTTAGACAAATTTTTGTGCAGAAAATTAAAAACATATTTTAGGTTCAACACCGTAATTTTGCGCAGAAAAGATGCGGTTTGTATGCCGGATGACTAAAGCAAGAATAGAGACAGGCCCTCACGTTATTTAATATTTATTTATTTTCCACTGCAACAATGGTTACACGAAGCGTCTCAATGCTACGTTTTTACGTACATTGTCCATCTTGATTATTTACTTTACTCACCGGCTCCAGTGTTATGTAGAATTGATGTTTGTCTGCTTCTGGCTGCAGCCCAGCAACTTGATTTACGTAATAAGGATCAGCATGAAAGAAGTGAGGACTGGAGGTAAATAATGGAGCTCCATGTTGACAAACAGACATGTTCACAACACCCTGAGGAAGGTTGTGTTCTTCACCTTCGCATGCCGTACCTGGGTCTGAGGTACCATTGACAAAAAAATTTTTACTCAATCCATAACGGTAGCCAACGACGCCGTCCACTGTCATATCATCCAGGTATTCAAACGGCAAAGAACTGAAAAGAAGAAGAAGAAAATAAAGGACTCTGTCTCTATGGACACCCTCCAGCACGTCAGTTTCGAGGTAAGTACATTTGTGGAACGATGAGGTTCTGCCAAGTAGTGATTCTTGAGTGCACAGTCTTTTGGGATGTTGCACCGTTTATCCTGGTACATATGTAACGACTGTTCGGAGAGACTTGTCTTAATCTTCAGTCTGGAAGCAACAAGCTTCTCCACAACATTTGCGCATGCGTACCAGACATCATACCAGAGCGGACAATATTCTTTCTCAGTAAATTTCACTCTATGGGAAGAATTTTATCGAGTCTTGTCTGAAACTGAGTCAGGGAAACACAGCAATTTAGGGGGAATATGTGAATATTATACCAGAATATCTAGTGTGCCGTTCCTTTTTAACACAATATGTACAGACAATGAGACTGCTAGCCGTCAGTACGTGTGGTTCAAAACCAAATGTCAACAACATAAAAAATTGATGTATAGGACAGCAGTAATCATATTTACATTAATTGTGGAACCCACGCGACTACATCTCGATTTTCGCCGAAAACCTGGGAAGTAAAGGCGTACTTTTTACATACACAAACCAAATAAACCTTTGTAAAAAGAACTTCTGTTAGGAAAATAAATATAGACTCACATTTGGAAAAAAAAAAAGACTTTTGTTATTGATGAGTTACACTGAAGACAAACTCTGCGTCGAGAATGCAGAAGAATGTTGGAAAAGATTTAAAAAATCCATGCGAAGTGGATCAAAGTTGTATTTATCAGTTTCGTTATAAAGGTTATGTGCCTGTGAATCCCTGAAAGTCTCCCGTGCAAAGCAGCTTGAATACCAGCGGCACAGGACACGCTCTACACTTCCGTGCTCCCATTAAAATTTATAAAAAGAGTTTCACTGAAGAAAATGTCACAGCACGACATAAGATTAGTGCTCCAGAATACTATGAGTTTCGAATCTCCACTGTGATCTACTGACAAAGTAAATAACAATCAAGCTTGATTAATTCCTGAGATGAATGCTGACGTGCTTGTTATTTAGCACAGGGTGCAAAGGCCATCGCCTGACATCAAGAAGCCTCCTGCCGAAGGCGTCATACACAATATATTTCTAATATGGACCAACGAATATTCGTTACTCTAATCCATGTGGATTCTTAAAGAGTTATGGGAATTTATATAATCCATAACCAAGGAATTAATATTATTTTATATATATTAATAGTGTCAATAAAATGCACACAAGTATATGAAAATTAATATTTAAGCAAAAACGCCCGTGTCTATAAATTAATTTCAACATAATTCTGTGTATTTTGTTGGTAATGCGACCAGTTATATTCATCGGACGTGCCTGTGATTTGACGTAACCAATCAGAATCCATTAGATTCACGTGAATATGACAGCGACTTATTTCCTAGAGAATCTGAGATATAGTTCGAGATTGGCAGCGAGAGGGGGCTGCCACCATTAAATTTCTGTAGCAATCAGACAAAATATTTCAAAATTTCAGGTGATCATAATTGTGTATTTTACACAAATGAAGTACCACCGGTACTGAACAGGTTAGTCGGATTCCAGCACGGTCCGCAGTCTTCCCAATTAGGCTGTTAATTGTGTTGTTCTATGTACTGTCTGTGTTTCAATGTGTACTGTACTAGTGCCACCGGGTGTCAACCCACTTGCAGTTAGCAAATATATCATTTCATATCACACCATATTCACAAGTATAAGAAAACGCCACTGAAAAAAATTCGTAAAGTGAAGACAGTAATATTAGCACAAAGTTAACAAACGCAGGCCTTTTCCAGGAATAAAGCAGTAGTCATCGAAAAGCATTACTGTGAGGCAAAAACTTTACCAAAGAGGTGAGAGTGTGTAATATATTAAATAGTCAGTCAAGGATAGCAGAAAATGAGGCGTCCTACAGGTTATAGGACTGGGCTGTGAATTAAATCTCACGCTAACTGAAAGCGTTTCAGATGAAATTTGTCATACGACCTAAGAAAAGGAACAGGTACTTCGCGTATTATACCGTCTCATGTAATACATATTCTTGCTTATTTCGGTCAACATAGCAATTAAATATATGCTAAGTTAATGTGTGAGGAGCAAAACAATTCATACTAATGCCTTATTCACAGAATGCTTTTCAACACAAGCTGCTCACATTATTTTCAATTCCAACTAATACCACATGTGAGGTGTCAAATTCACGTTGGTGTTTAACACTTACTCCACAATTTAAAACGTATTTAATCTGTGCGCATTAACACATTAAGATTCTTCCACTGAGTTATTAAGAGAAATTTCGAATAAAATATCTGAAGTGACAAAAAATCGAGAGTGTATTGTTTTCAGCTGTGGGCATAGCAAGTCTTCAGCACGGGTTGTAAGAACGTAGTGTGTGTGTGGTAGGTCAGATAGTATGTTAAAAATCCGCAAAAATTACGGAAATTATCTGCAATAAATTACTTGGATAAAAAAAACCTTTCAGGTTTCCTTTGGACTCAAATACGTAGAGGTATAACAAACTTAATAGTAGATCTACGTAGGTTATAAATACAGGGTGTTTCACGACTTTAGGGCATAACTGCAGGAGGTGATTTCCTAGGTCTTTGTGATCAAAAAAGTTCATATAAACATGTGTCCGATTTTGGACGGTTACGGAGTTATGACC